>Ga0207984_1000003_pt1 | contig 131884 bp, 120 predicted proteins | sample ETNtaG_30_FD_185760 | JGI IMG/M metagenome (GOLD analysis project Ga0207984, IMG submission 185760) | Marine microbial and viral communities from oxygen minimum zone, Eastern Pacific Ocean - ETNP201306PF43B (SPAdes) (version 2) | ecosystem: Environmental > Aquatic > Marine > Oceanic ...
AGAATGTGCCCTAAATGTGTCCACTCCAGTCCATTCCAGTCACATACACGCGGGATCGGTGTGCGTATGTGGTTGATTTAACGTTATACACCGTAGAAAGCACTGCCTTCACACGGCAGGGGTCGCTGGTTCAAATCCAGCCGCGCCCACCATTTTCCACTGCTTTTAGAGTACTTTCACTGGTCCTTTTCTTCTCCGAATTTATCGTCTGCAAAAACTTTGTTGTTAGCCATCACACCATGCAGGTCATCTGGCGTTAAATAAGCATACAGCTGGTAGATAGGGCTGATCCATATCTATTCACAAAGTTCAAGGTTGAATAAAACGTAGAATCTTTTTGATGAAGAAGCATTTCTCTAACGGCTTGGTTACAACGCTGGCTAATGGGGTGCACTACATCGGGTGCGCACCTCATTGGCCTGTCTCGGCCAGGTGGTCTACCCATTTTTTCCAAGTGCAAAGCAAACCTGAGTGCCCTCTCCACAATGCAATGCTCAAGCGACCAACCACGAGAACAGCAAGGAGTGACCGATGACTTCGATCCAAAGCAACAGAACTAATCGCCCCGCAAAGCTTGGGCTCATGATGCCACATACGGAGAAGAAGACCACCGGTATGCGCCGCTGGGCAGAGATCCGTGAAGTGGCAGAAATCGCCGAAGCTATAGGATTTGATTCACTTTGGGTCGTCGATCACCTGCTCGTCAATCTTCAAGACAACGATCCTCCAAAAGGTGTATGGGAATGCTGGTCGCTACTATCTGCCCTCGCTGCTTCCACAAAGACGGTTGAGCTTGGCACGCTCGTGCTCGGTATGGGTTACAGAAATCCAGCTTTGCTAGCAAAAATGGCGGACACTGTCGATGAAATCAGTGGTGGACGGTTGATTCTCGGCGTAGGTGCCGGCTACCACAAGTTTGAATACGACGCTTTCGGATATCCGTTTGACTACAAATACAGCCGCTTCGCTGAAGGCATCGAGATCCTACACGGACTACTAAAGCACGGGCACATAGACTTCCAGGGCAAGTTCTACAGCGCCCGCGAGTGCGAGTTGAAGCCACGAGGTCCAAGATCAGAAGGTCCACCAATCCTGATCGGCAGCAAGGGACACAAGATGCTGAGACTAGTGGGTCAATACGCTGACATGTGGAATGGCTTCTGGGATGACCTCGGCAACAGCCCGGAGGGACTGATCGCAGTACGCCCACTGGTCGATGAGGCATGCGAAGAAGTGGGGCGGAATCCGGCAACGCTGGCTCGTACTGTTGGTGTGTTGATCGCGGAAGAGGATGCCGATCCTTGGTGGGATATAGCACCAATCGACAACATTCCAGCTACGATCGGGGCGCCTGTACTGAAACCACTGAACGGCACACCAGCCGACATCGCGAGCGTCCTTCGAACGTACGTTGACGAAGGAGCATCCACGATTCAGATACACTTGGACGGGGTTACTCCCAAAACTGTCGAAAGACTGGTACCAGTGCTCGAGGCATTCGATGCGAATTGATGCGTTCGAATTGTATCCCCGCACCACGGAGAATGGGTAACCGTCACACGCTGGAGCGCCTCTACCATACATCTCTTGTCGACCAGGTTGAAAACGCAACCCGGTTGTCGGGTCTGTCACATCTAATACTCGAGCCAGTCATCCGCACAATCGGGGGCGTTCTTGAGCATTGGCTATATCTTGCTGCTCCTACCGACAGGTTCTAGAGCTCTATGTGCATAGAGCCGATACACTTTAGAGTGCTCTACAAGTCAAATTTCAGGAATCAAGAAGTGCGAGAGATGCTTTGAGTTCCTTTTCTGACTCTGCACTTAGCGGACGTAATGGCCGTCGTACGCCGCCGCCATCAAACCCGCGAATCCGACATGCGGATTTGATGGCTGGGTTGTAATCGCCATGCCAGATAAGAAGCAGTGACGGTATCATGCGCGTCCAGAGTTCCAGCGCAGCCGTATGATCTCCTGCAGCCACCAATTCATAGAGTTGAACCGCTTCCCGAGGCATATAGTTAGCACCGCCCCAAATTACACCAACTGCCCCGGCCATGAGGGCAAACACCGTGGTGGTATCGCATCCATTCAGGACCTGACCACCGGCCTGAAGGAATGCCTGGTGGACCGACAAGTCACCCGCACTGTCTTTGATGTAATTGAAGTGTTCCAGTGAGTTCAGCCGTTTATACAGCGGCACCGAAACAGACAACCCCGTTGCTTGGGGTATATTGTAACCAACGATATCAACGTTAATTTCACGATCGATATCGGCATAGAATTCAAAAAGTCCTTCGTCGTCAACTGGGCCTTCCAGGTAAGGAGGCAAGATCATCAGTGCATCAGCACCAGCGCCTTCTGAATGTTTCGATCTGCGAATAATTTCATTAATATTCAAAGCGGAAGTTTGGCAGATACTGTGACACCGCCCGTCAATGCGACGAATGCCGGTTTCATAAAGTTTATTGCACTCCTCTTCTGTCAGATAAGGATGCTGGCCCGTCCCTGCGCCAAGAACCAGACCATGAACACCTGTATCGATATAGATATCGATCAATTCTTCCCATCGCCCGTAATCAACAGCGCCCGTATCATCAAAGGGCGTCTGCATCGCCAGATTAATACCTTTTAGATCAACCATATTCTTTCCCTTTCCTAACCCAGTCCCATTATAGGTCCGGTGGTATCTCTCGCACCCTACCCTCTTGGGTTTTGATCAACTCATTGGCGACCACAATATATTTCACCAGGTTCTTCATGTTTCAGTTCTTCCATGGGAACGTCCACCTGGCCCAAGGCGCACACCGGGACGCAGATTATGGTAGGTGATTTTGTCAAGGCGACACGGGTGTGCGCCGGGAGCTTCGGCCACCAGCACCCTGCCCGCGATGGGTTCAAAATCGGCGCGAAAGTGGACGCTGCTTTTTACCGCGACGATGCGCTGCTCCGCCGGATCAATACCTATATGCTTAAAGATCGCCTGATCCAGACACTGGCACCGCACAGAACCGATGACAACACGGACATCGGCAGGGGTATCCAGTACCTGCAGCACCGCCATGGGGCCCAAGCTGGCAGTGAAACCACCAAACATGGCACCGGTAAAAGGAAATTCGCCATTACTGAGATTCTCGATGCGAAAGCGACCCTCAAAGGAATACTGATCATCCTGACCGGACTTACCGCCTAAGGAAGCTGCGAACTCTACACCCACACCCAATTCATGGGATTTTGCTGCCACATCGGCGTCATCTAGCAATGCCAAAACGGCGCCCTGAGCGTTGCCCCGCACCAGTGCATTCAGGAGTCCCGTGGTGTCCGAGGACGCGCCTGCCCCGGAATTGTCCTGGGCATCGGCGATAACAACGGGCTTGAGACCCGTATAGGCCATGGCCTCTGCAACCGCGGAATCTGGTGATTGAAGACCATCGTCAAAGATGCCTTCGGCATCGATAAAAGACTGGAGCAACGTGTCAGCTACATGATCAGCTTCCTTCTGTGACCCAGCATAGGCAACCACCGAAGGCCCGGAATGAAAGATATCAGCCGGGGGAAAGCCCATCGCGATATCAGCTGACAAGAAAGTCTCACCATTCAGTTGATCCAGCCCCGCGTAGAGTGATTGGCAGGGTTCTGATCCCGTGTACTGGGCGGTTAATGGAACCAAAAACGGTGCCTGTCTAAAGGCCTTGAACAATGGCCCCACTGTCAATAATCTCTCTAGGGATTTGAAAGCATTTGCGCCGGTTTCCACCAGATCAATATGTGGATAGGTGCGAAAGATGTTGATTGAGGACGCATGTTTCACTATCTCGGGCGTCACATTCGCGTGTAAATCAAAACTCACAGCTATTGGTAGATCGGGCCCCGTCAGACTTCGTATGCGACGAAGAAGCTCGCCCTCACCATCTTCGTGTCCCTGTGTAACCATAGCTCCGTGCAGTTCCAGATAGATACCATCCAGAACACCGGCGCACCCGATATCATTCACAATCATGCCGGCAATCCGCTCAAATGCATCGGTCGTAACATAAGACGACGGTTCTGCCGCACACCAGAGCACTGGAATAATCTCGTAACCACCCGCTGCCATCGCCGCATCCACAAAACCAGTGAGCGAAGCATGGACTCCCGACAGAGCGCGTATGACTTCGTCGCCACGAATCAGTCCGGGCCAGGCATCCGCCTTTTCAAACTCATCGTAAGTAGCGAGAGTTGATGCGAATGTATTTGTTTCGTGTTGAAAACCGGCAACGGCAATACGTTTCATAGACCGATTGCTCCGAATTTACTTAACCGGTTGTTGGTTTTCGGTAGCATGCTCGCTCGCCGGTCCCTCGCGTAGCAGCGCACCAACCCGCGTCTTGAGCAGGTTGTCCAGCCAGTCCGGATCCATTTCGGGTACCGACGCCAACAGTAATTCCGTGTACTCATGATGGGGCGGGGTCAGCACTTCATCACGGGTGCCATACTCCACCACCCGGCCCTGTAGCATCACCACAATTTCATCAGAAATTGCCTTCACCGTGGCGAGATCATGAGTAATGAACAAATAGGACATGCTAAGTTCATTTTGCAGACGTTGAAGCAACTTCAAAATATCCTCAGCAACCAGTTGATCTAACGCCGAGGTCACCTCATCGCAGATAATCAGATTGGGTTCCGCCGCCAACGCCTTGGCGATACACACACGTTGTTTTTCACCACCTGACAGTTCTGACGGAAACCGGTTCACATAACGCTCTGGCAGCTCGATCTGTTCCATTAATTGGGAGACCCGTTGGCGTTTCTCTTCCCCCCGCATGCCAAAATAGAATTCCAGTGGTCGCCCCAATACCTGCTTTATCTTCTGGCGTGGGTTCAACGCCACGTCGGGCATCTGGATGATCATTTGCACACGGCGCAACATCTCCTTGTCACGATCGCTGAACTTTGCCGGCAATATATCCCCATCGAACTCAATGTTACCCGTAATCGGTGCCAGCAAGCCTGTTATAACCCGTGCCAGAGTGCTTTTGCCACTGCCTGATTCACCGACCACCGCGATCGTCTTGCCACGTGTGACAGTCACGTTGACGTCCTGCAAAACCAGCACACGGTTAGCATAAGCCGCCGTAATATTATTAACTTTGAGCAAGGGCTTGCCCCCTTCGGCATGCTTGATTTTTTCTGTCTGGCCCTTGCGTACCGACAGCAGCGCACGGGTGTAGTCCTGCTGAGGGTTCGCCAGTATTTCCCGCGTGTCGCCTTCTTCTACCAACTTGCCATGCCGAAGTACCATAATGCGGTCTGCAACCTGGGAAACCACGGCCAAATCATGGGTGATGTAAATGGCGGCTGAATTGAGCTCTTTGATGGCATCCTTGATGGTGGCCAGCACTTCGATCTGTGTGGTCACATCAAGTGCTGTCGTTGGTTCATCGAAAATAATCAGATCCGGCTTGCAGGCCATCGCCATGGCAACCATGGCGCGTTGGAGCTGGCCACCAGAGACCTGGTGCGGATAGCGGTCACCGATGTTATCCGGATCGGGCAAGTCGAAACGGCTGTACAAATCGCGTGCGTTTTTTTCAGCCTCATCCCGTGACATGATACCGTGCTTGACCGGTGCTTCGGCGTACTGATCGATGATATGGTGGGCAGGATTGAATGAGGCCGCTGCACTTTGTGCCACATAGGAAATACGTACGCCGCGGATGGAACGCATTTGCTCATCGGACGCTCTGGTGAGCTCCAGATCGTCGAACTTGATACTGCCACTGACGATGCGGCAACCATCCCGACAGTAAGCCATACTGGCAATGCCGATTGTGGATTTCCCAGCCCCGGACTCACCTATCAGTCCCAGTACCTCGCCACGATCGACGTGAACATCAACGCCCAAAACAATATCGCCCCATCGCTCTTCCTGAAAGCCTTCGATAACCAGATGTTCCATCGTGAGCAACCGCGACATCAGATATTTCCTATAGCAATTAGTCGTTAATATTCTTCGCGAAGACCGGCTGCCTTACGCAAGAACCAGTCCACTACCAGATTGATACCAATGGTCAGAAACGCAATGGCCGCGGCGGGAATCAACGGGTTATAAACACCGAAGCTGATTGCTACTGAATTTTCCTGCACCATGCTACCCCAGTCAGCCGTGGGCGGTTGTAGACCCAGTCCCAAAAAACTGAGCGCACTAATAAACAGAAACACAAAGCAAAATCGCAGTCCGAATTCTGCTACCAGCGGGGGTAGCGTATTGGGTAAGATTTCACGCCACATGACCCACATTATTCCTTCACCACGCAAGCGTGCCCCCTCTACGTACTCCATCACCGTGATATCCATGGCGACCGCCCGAGACAGGCGAAAGACCCGCGTGGTATCAAGTAACGCAATGACTACGATCAATACCGGAATCGAGGTGCCAGCCACCGACAGAACGATCAAAGCAAAGATGAGGGTCGGGAAAGCCATCAGGATATCGACCGCACGGCTGACAATCTGATCGACCCACCCGCGCATGGTGGCCGCCAAAAAACCGAACGCCATGCCTACAACAAATGATAGCCCCGTGATGACCAATGCCAGACTAATGGTATTGCGGGCGCCGTACAGAAGCCGGGTCAGCAGATCGCGGCCAATATGATCAGTGCCAAGCCAGGACTTGCCATCCATGCGGCTATCATTCAACTGCGCCCAGCATGCGCCACTACGCTTAACCGCTTTTTCGGAACAGTCTGTGGCCCAGATGCCGGGTTCCCACACCTTACCGACTATCTCGGTTTCCGTAAACGGTGTAAGCGCCGGTGCAAAGGTCAGGGCAAACAGATTGATAGCAATGATGAGGAACCCCAACTGGGCGCTCCACGGGGCTTTCAAGAATGCCTTTACGACCTTAGCGATTGTTATGGCCTCCTCACTTGGGATGCCGCAGCCGCGGATTGGCAAGAATCGAAAGAATGTCTGCGGCTAAATTCAGCATTACATAAGTGCTGGCGAAAATCAGTCCACTCGCCTGCACCACTGGCAGGTCACGCTTGGATACAGAATCGACCAAAAGTTGCCCTAAACCTGGATAAACGAACACCACCTCGACCACCACTACACCCACAACCAGATACGCCAGGTTGATGACGATTACATTGATAATCGGGGCCAGTGCGTTGGGTAGTGCGTGATAGATGATCACCCAAGAACGTTTCATTCCCTTGAGTTGTGCAGTCTCGATGTATGGTCTGGTCAACACATTGATGATAGCCGCCCGGGTCAGGCGCATCATATGTGCGACCACTACCAGGACCAGGGTCATGACAGGCAGGAACACGGCATAAAGTCGGTCCCAGATTCCAAAGTTGGGCGAAATATAGGCCATGCTTGGGAAGACATTGAACTCTACTGACAGGAAAACAATAAGGATATAAGCGACAAGAAACTCAGGTACCGAGATTGTCGTAAGAGTAGTCATAGTGATTATCTTATCGAACAGGGATTCTCGATACAGCGCTGCCAACATGCCCAGGAGAATTGAGATCGGGACAGCAATAATGGCGGCGCACGATGCCAGAAACAGCGTGTTAGACAGGCGCGTACCAATAAGATCAGCAACCTCCCGATTATTAGCTAATGATGTCCCCAGATCCCATCGCAGAATATCACCTAACCAGATGAAATAACGCACATGCAATGGTCGATCCAGACCCAATTCAAGTCGAATTGCGGCGAGAGCTTCCGTCGTTGCATGCTGCCCCAAAATCGCCTGAGCCAGGTCGCCGGGTAACATTTCCACACCGAGTGTAATCAGCACCGAAATGATAAATAGCGTCAATAGGCCAAAGGCCAGGCGCTTGAGAATGAGTATTCGCAAACTATCTTTCATTAAACACAGGTCACTCAGACACCATATTGGTTGAAAATCCTATAGTTCGCCTAGAGGCCGCGGCTAATATCTGGAAAGAGTACCCTCTATGCCATGACGGAAAGGTGTTTAGTGGCCAGCCGTCGTACCGCCGTCGATCGGTAACGCGACACCCGTAACGAATCGTGCCTCCTGTGAGGCCAGATACAAAACCCCGTAAGCAATTTCGGCCGGCGTCGTAATGCGCTTCAGGGGGGCATAGTCGATCATCTTTTGCCATGCAGCTTCCGGGTCAGGTTTCCGTTTGACAGAAAGTCGGATCATGTCGGTATCCACGTACCCTGGACATATGCAATTAACCCGTACATCCGGCGCGATTTCCAAGGCCATGGCCTTGGTCATGTTAACCACTCCACCTTTTGAACCACAGTACACGGTCAGTCCTGGAACCCCGATCAGGCCAGCGTCGGAGGCAATGTTAATGATATTGCCATTGGATTTGCGTAATTCAGGGATTGCTGCCCGGCAGACGAAGAACAGGCCTTTCAGATTAACGTCGATATGATCATCCCACATCTGCTCGTCACAGTCCGCAATAGGTCTACTGGCACCGATGCCGGCACTGTTCACTAGAATGTCCAAACCACCGAAAGCTTCAATCGCTGTCTTGACGGCCAATTCGCACCCAGCAACGGTTCCGATATCGGCGGGCGCCGGAATCAGGCGATCACTATTCCCCAGACTTTCCATAGCGCTACTCACGGATTCCGGTGATTTACCGTTGATAGCGACAAGCGCGCCAACGTCGACAAAAGCCTCTGCAATACCATAACCAATGCCGCGACTACTGCCCGTTACTAAAACCCGCTTATCCGTGAAATCCATATCGTTCCTCTCAAGCTGACTACGCCCAACAGGCGTCTTGATTTAAATATCAGTCCGGCACCACTCATCCTGTCAGGGAAATAGAGCGACAGGATAAGTGATGCCAAACGATTGACGGCGCGCAGGCAAACCACCAGCGCTCATGCACAGGTGATTTGCCGTCTTTTGGAGCGTTACTACGCGTTGTCGTCGACCCAGACTTCCTCGTACAGTAAGCCGGCGCTCAGACCGAAGGCGGGACTGCCTTGGTAACCCTGAATCCGCTTATGGGTACCTTCCACGAAGTTCATGTACATGGCATTGAACACACCACCGTCGTCGTGCAGCAAGGTTTCCGCCTCACAGTAGATTTCGTAGCGCAATTTGGGATCAGTAGTCTTACGTCCCAGTACCAGCAGTTCGTCAAAACGCTCGTTCTTCCACTGGGTCTCGTTCCACTCTGCCTCCGAGTGGCAGGTCATGGTTAGAATGAGATCTGCGGTGGGCCGTGAGTTCCAGTTGGAAGCGCACATGGGCACCTTCATCCAGACGTTATCCCAGTAGCCATCCTTAGCCGCCCGAGTAACCTCGATATTGATACCGGCTGCCTTCGCACCTTCCTGGAGCATGACAGTGGCGTCGTCCGCGAAGTCACCGGCAGTAGTAGAGGTGTATACCTCGATGCCAGAGAGACCCGTCTTCTTCCAGTAGAAACTCGCCTTGTCAGGGTCGTAGTCGTGTTGCGGGATTTCTCTGCAATACATAGATATTCCAGGATTGACGGAAAAGTCATTACCGATGGTGCCGTGGCCTTGCAGCAGTGAGTCGACCATGGCTTGGCGATCAACGCAGTGTTTGAGTGCGAGTCTCACATTGACATCATTCGTCGGTTCCCTGTCACACATCATTGCCCATAGCTGTTGTGCACCAGAGGGAGTAGAGTGCACGGCAACGTTGGGATCCTTGTCGAGCATTCCGGCGATACGCGCATCTACCGCGCAGATGTCCACAGCACCAGTACGCAATCCGTTCGACCGAGCCGTGGCGTCTGTAATGCCCTGGCTGATGTAAGTGTCGACCCAAGCACAGTCCGGTTTCCAGTAGTTCTCGTTGCGAACCGCGACCGAGCGAAGTCCGGGTTCGAACTCGACCAGCTTGTAAGGTCCCGTACCGATAACCGGGTCGCCATCCTTCCAACCCTCGGTAACGACCGATGTGTGGTAGTCGTGACCGAGCTGGACGGGAAAGTCTGCGTTACCACTGTTTAGGGATATCTTCACCACGTTGTCACCGTCCGCCTTCATATCCACGATGGATGCAAGTAGCGATTTTGAGGGAGATTTTGAGCCCTCTTTGATGTGCTCATTAAGCGAATAGATGACATCATTCGCGGTGAGCGTCTTGCCATTGTGGAATTCCACACCCTTACGCAACTTGAAGGTCCATTCGGCTGCTTCGTTTGTGCCCTCCCACTCCTCTGCCAAGTTCGGCACCGCGTCTAGGTTCCGGTCCAGATTAGTGAGTCGGTTATAGACCTGGTGAGATCGGTTGGCATCTGTTCCAGTCAGCATTTTGGTCGGGTCGAAAGTCTCCGTCTGGGCGGTTTCCTCAGTGGCGACCACGACCTCTCCACCACGCTTCGGGGTGGACGCGTAAGCGGACCGGCTGAGCAAGCTCGAAGCTGCGCTAGCGGTAATACCCAGTGCAGCAGCCCGGCCGAGGAACTGTCGCCGACTCATGCGGCCTGATTCCATAGCTTTTAACAAAATGTCGATATCCTTCATAACGTTTCTCCTTGGTGAATATCATTGTTGAGTTTGGGTACTTCTTGGTTAGAGCCTCTAGTTTTGGACGGAGCTACCGCCAGAACGTCGCTCCATACTTGATCACGAGTCTGAAGCACAGAAACCAAGGTTTCCTTTGCAGTATCCACATGCATGCGAATCAGTTCTACAGCACGCTTCGCATCTCTCTCTTTAATCAGGTGAAGCAGGCTTTGATGTTGTTGGTGGGCTGCTACAAGTGAATCCTGACCAGCGATTTCTACCGAAATAAAACACATCACCTTGTGCAGTACGTTCTGCATCGCCTGGTGTAGTGATGTATTGCCACTTGCGCGGGCGATCAACTCGTGAATCTGAATATCAAGTTCAACCGCCTTAGCGTGGCCGCTTAGGTCAGAAGACAACTTAGTCAACTCACTCAGAACACGGTCGAATTCGACTAGATGTGAAGGTTGAGCATTTTGTACAGCCAGTTTGACAGAATGAATTTCGAGCATCTTTCTGAACTCATACAGGTCCTTCACCTCATCCACAGAAAACCTGCTGACGTAATAACCACGTCGGGCGCGCTTTTCTACCAGACCGGTCATGGCCAAACGGCCAAGCGCTTCGCGAATTGGTGTTCGGCTGACTCCCAGCAACTCCGCTAGATCTCGATCAACGAGTTTCTGACCAGCAGTTAATGCATTTGAGACAATCAAGTCGCGCAGGTTTGAATATACAACGTCGATTAAAAGACCAGATGATGTGCTTGTCATGTTACTGCTAAGTCGTTTAGCATTGTATTTGGAATACCATTTTGCATTCCGTAGATATATTTTGTCAATGAACATTGAATCGATCCCCTCTAGCGCAGTACTCGCCACAGAGCGAATCCGCAGTCACATCCGCGAAACACCGTTGGAACATTCGCCCTACTTCAGCACGCTCACCGGCGCCAACGTATGGCTCAAGCTCGAGAACTTGCAAACCACCGGATCGTTCAAGCTCCGTGGTGCTTGTAATAAGCTGCTATCGCTATCTCGCGACGGGGCTGCCGCTGGCTGCGTTGCTGCGTCAAGCGGCAACCACGGTGCAGCCGTTGCTTATACGATGAACAAACTTGGTATCAAAGGCGTCATCTTTGTGCCTGAGTGGGCATCATCTGCAAAAGTAGACGCCATACGTCGAGTTGGGGCCGAGGTTCAACACTTTGGTACTGATGGACTGGATACGGAACAGCATGCACGCCAATACGCGTTAGATAACGAAATGACGTACGTGTCCCCCTATAACGATGCCGATGTGATCGTGGGTCAGGCGAGTTGTGGTGTCGAAATCACGAAACAGATCGACAGCGTCGATGCTTTGTTTGTGGCTGTTGGTGGTGGTGGTCTCATTGCCGGGGTCGCTGGTTTCCTCAAATCGGTGAATCCGAGTATGCAGGTGATTGGCTGTCAACCAACGGCGGCGCCGATCATGGCTGCGTCAATTAAGGCAAGGCGATTGCTTGATATGCCCAGCGAAAAAACGCTATCTGACGGTACCGCTGGCGCGATCGAGGCAGGCGCTATCACTTTCGATCTATGCCAGAAACTCGTAGACGACTATGCCCTGGTATCTGAAGAGGAAATCGCATTGGCAATGCGCGAATTCATCGATGCACACCATATGCTGCTAGAAGGCGCGGCTGGTGTTGCCCTTGCAGGCCTGAAACAGTTCAGTGAGCATTACCGGGGACAAAATGTCGTCGTGATCATCTGTGGTGCAAACATCAATCGCGACACTCTTCGAAAAATCATCTAGTATCCCAGCCACCATCTTCGGGCATTTCATGCCAAGGATATTCCGCGACGCGGGCGCGAATATGGTCGAGCGTTTCGTCAGGCACGTCGATGTGGAACGGTCGAATCATGTATTGAATCCCAGAACTATGTTTATCGCTATTCTCCGAAATTCATCCGATCCCATATAGAATGAACTCAGTGCCATGATGTTCAGACTAGATGTAATACACTGCAGACCGAACTGCCTGCACACGGCAGGGGTCGCTGGTTCAAATCCAGCCGCGCCCACCATTTTCCACTGCTTTTAGGTCATTTTCACAGCGTTGGGACACGCTAAGCAAAATACGGTGTCCGGTATTTACAACATGGTCCGCTGGCCATGATTGAATTTCCGGACCAGTGTTATTCTGCCGGTAAGCCTGCCTGCTGAATCCAGTTGGCCCAGTTCTGTATATGCTCCGGTGAATCACCCCCAGGCTTCATTATTTTGGCAACCGTCCAGTCAGGTTTGAGCTCCAGAGTCTTATCGATAGCCGCTTTTGCCTTCTCCATCTCCCCTTGACCGGAATATGCCGCGGCCAGACCAAGAAAGGGCCAGAACGCGCTCGACCTCAGCCGGGATGCTTCGAGAAGACTTTCAACAGCCTGCTCAAACTGCTCCAGGCAGGTCAGGGCAAAGCCCATGATCAAAAAGAAATTCCATCTGGAAGGATCATTTGGACTCAATCTGATAGCGCGGTCAAAACTTTCAACGCTCTCTTCCAATCGGCCAAAGTTAAACAAAATAAAACCCAACTCGTTATGCGCGAGTGCCAGGTTCGGATTCAGTCTGATAGCCGTTTCACACTCCAGAATTCCCGCTTCGAGCTGGCCTTTTAACTGCAAAATCGGCGCCAGCGCCAGATGCGCAAGGGCATTGCCGTCTTGTAGCTGAACCGCACGTTCGGCTGCCTGCTCGGCTTCGCTGAGGATTTCTTCGCGCGACCCGGTATAGCTCGTCTGGCCCGAACGAATCGAATAAGCCCCCATCATGGCAATCATGGCGTGGGCATCGGAGAAACTCGGATCTAGCTCAATCGATTGATCGAATAACCTCCTGCATTCGGCATGGTCTTCATGACTGAACGGACGGTAATAGTGCGCTAGACCTTTCTGGTAAGCTGTCCAGGAGTCCAGCTTCGGGTGGTTCTCGCGTTGGAAACGTTCGCGCTCTGCGATACCCAGAGCCGGAACCAGGACCCCGGTGATCGCCTGGCTGATCTCGTCCTGCAAATCGAACAGGTCGCCGGTTGGCCGATCGTAGTTCTCCGCCCAAACGTGCCGATCATTCACGGCGTCGATGAGCTGCACGGTAACGCGAAGTCGTGACGGCGACATCCGCAGGCTTCCTTCAACGATGTAACGGACACCAAGGTCTTCGGCCACGCGTTTAGCCTGAACATTTTCACCTTTATAGGAAAAGCTTGTATTGCGTGAGATGACGAACAACCAGGGAAATCGGGACAATGCTGTGATCAAGTCTTCGACGATGCCGTCCGCAAAGTACTCCTGCTCCTGATCACCGCTCATATTGGTAAAAGGCAATACCGCTATCGCAGGCAATTTGTTTTCATTATCCTCAACCGTAACAGGCTCGTCTTGGGCGCCTGAAAGATCGTCTGAACTCGCATCCAAATTCAGTTTAGAAAGCTCAGAGAGCTCTATCTTGTAGGTGGAGACCGGATCTCGGATGTTTTTCATCTCCTGCTCACCCGTCGATACAAAACTCATCTCCAGCTTTCGGCAGACCTCTTCGTGGAACTTTCCTGAAAGAGATATTCCGCCCGGCTCTGCTAAAGCCTCCAGTCTTGCTGCGACATTCACGCCATCTCCGTAGAGATTGTCTCCTTCAACGATGACATCGCCAAGATTAAGACCCACCCTGAGCATCATCTGATCCTCTTCTGCAACCCCCTCATTTCTCTGCCTTAGACTCCTCTGAAACTCGGCCGCAGCAACGACGGCGTCAACAGGGCTTGCAAACTCGGCAATGATCGAATCACCGGCGCTTCCGAAAATTCTCCCGTGATTAGCCGTGATACAGTCATCCGTGAGAGCTCTGCAGGCCTTCAGATTCCTGAGGGTCCGATCCTCGTTTTCCCCCATCAGAGCGCTGAAATTGACCACATCTGCAGCAAGAATGGCGGCAAGTTTTCTTCTCGGCTTCGATTCATTCATGACAAATTCAGATACTGAGGGACCTATGTGCCCTCCTGCTCCAATCCCGCTTTGATAAGGCCTTTAATTAAACCATCTACCACTGGCCAGTACTACAGGAGAAAGCCCACAAATATGCTGTCATTAAGTTCCCAAATTCACGACCACATCTGGCCTTATCTGGGATTTGTCTCCCCAAACCTCTGATTTCAATTAGAAAGATATTTCCAGAAAACCGCACAGTTCTGCTGGGAACTCGGCGAAACGATCTGTGGATTCGAACCAGGTCGTCGGCAGTTCGAACCTCCACAGGCAGACCATTAAATCACGACGTTACGGTACACTCAAAAAGGCTGTATCCCAAATAACTCCTTGTCAGCCGTAGAAAACCTCGCTGACGTACTCGACAACTTTCGCCAGCACCAAAGAAGATGGTCTTTGCACAAGTTATCAACCGCTGTATCCCGGACTCTTATTCAATATCTATGGCAGTGTATAAATATCAGGCCGAAACATGAGAAGATGTCTAAAGATGCGAACAACTACGGAAACAATCACACATGAGTAGTCAGATGAAAAACGGTAAGGTATGCATTGTCACTGGTGCCTCTCGCGGTCTTGGACGCGGCATAGCACTGGTACTCGCCCGCGACGAGGGCTGCAGGGTGTATGCGACGGCACGGAATGAAGACGCGCTGAAGGCCCTCGCAGAAGAGGCTGCTGCCGGCAGCAAAGGCGGCAGCGTAGATGCCTGTGTAGTAGATCAAAGCGACGACGCGGCAGTGCAGGCTTTTGTTGAGAGAGTCAAGGCGGAAGAGAGTCAGGTAGATCTTCTTGTAAACAGCGCGTACGCTGGATTGCCTGCCATCAAACCACACTTTGGCAAGCCCTTCTGGGAAAGACCCCTCTCTGTGTTTGATGCATCCTTAAACATCGGTCTTCGCAGCGCCTATGGGATGAGCGCTCTTGTCGCCCCGCTGATGATTAAGAACAAAGCCGGGCTGATTGTGCAGATCTCAAGCTTCGGCGGTGTCAAATACCTGTTCGACGTTGGCTATGGTGTCGGGAAAGCAGGCCTCGACCGCCTGACCGCGGATATGGCTGCTGAACTGAACCCCTACGGTGTGCATGCCGTGACCTTGTATCCCGGGGGTGCCGTTACTGAGATTGCAGCCTTCCCCGGGGGCGAGACCCCTGTGTTTACGGGGCGGGCAGTCGCGGCGCTTCTCAACAAAGCAACGAGCCAGGACCTGACAAGAATTAACGGAAAGGTCGTTCAGACCGCAGAGCTCGCTGTCCAGTATGGATTCACCGATGTGAACGACGAGATGCCCACAGGCCCTTTTGCGGGCGTCGATGCCGCCAAACAGTGCCGGGATGAGATGTCCAAACCGTTGATCCAGTATGACATGCAGGCTGAATTGCCGAATGCCTCGGAGACGAATAACCCGGATCTTGCTGGCTTGTTTCCGGGCGCCTAAGTTCTAGAACTTTCCGGTCCGGCTCCCGTTTGTTTTCAGGAGATAGACCGGCGCCTGCCCGTGACGATGAGTAAGCTTGCTCACCACCGCGGTCCCTGGACGTTGAGCGCGACGGTCGTGCACGAGCCACGCTACAACAAAACGGCGGTACCGGGCAGTGATTTCTTCGCTCTCAACATCGCCCTACCCCCCGAGCAAAAACCTTCCCGCACATTCGACAATCAGGAGATCGGTCTGGCACTCGATGGTGTTTTCAACGGCTGGGACCTTGCACTCTACGCCGCTGACTTCTTCGATGATCAATCCCACGTGGCGCTGGACGGCGGCACGCTGGTTCGTAAACACGCCCGCGTGCGGATGCTCGGCCTCGCCGTCGACCTGGCCAGCGGTAACTGGCTCTGGAAAACTGAGACCGCCTACACCGATGGATTTGAATTTGGCGGAGCTCCTGGCGAACAATTCGACCGCCTGGATATCCTTATCGGTGTTGAGTTCTCGGGCCTGACCGATACCACTATCTCTCTCGAGGCCGTCAACCGCCGGCTGCTCGATTTTGATGAGCGCCTGAGTGAGGCACCGGAGGACGGCCGCCGCACCGACTTTCAGAGCGCCCTGCGCCTGAACCGAAGGTTCCTCAACGAGACGCTGGATCTGACGTTTCTTGCTTTAACCCACGACCTGGACGGCAGCAACGGGGCGGTGCAACGGCTGCAGGCGTCGTACGACTTCAACGACTCGCTGACCGCCACCGGTGGGCTGATCAATTACCTGAACGGCGACAAACTCGGGTTCAGCACTGTCGGCGACAACGATCGCCTGTTTGCGGAGTTCGTCTTCCACTTCTGATGCAGCAGCAGAACCTGATGCAGCAGCAGAACCGATACCATGGTAACCCAACAGCTGTCGGGCGGCATCGCTGGACCCCGGTGCTAGACGGGTATCGCCTGACGAGCTCATTTGCCTGTAAACAGGAGCCTGGATTCTGGATGAATCGGGAAAACAGGGTGTTTATACTTCTCTAGGCTCGACGAGCCTATCTTATGATCGATCTACGTTCAAAGGTCCTAGGCGACCAAGCCCTGCCGGACGTATCTGAGCTCATCCAACAAGGTCGCGAAAAAGCTGCGTATTGGACGGTAGGATCGTGCGCTTTCCTCGAACACTACGGGGTATCCAGCGAATTCGAATACAAGGAAAACAGTATTCTGCAGGGCCGGGTGATGCGACACGCCCAGATTGGCTACCGCAGCATACAGAAGACCTGCACGGCCTATCGGGAAATCTTCGAGCATTTGCAGTTGCAAGGGTGCACGGTCGATCGCTATGGCATCTGCCTTGATTGGAGCATGGGCTACCCGCAGGACGAAAGACCAACCCGGCCCACCGGGACCGGGCTCATCCTCGACTCCTGCGATTCATACGCGCAGCTCACGGCTCAAGCGCCAGTGGCACCGCATTTTGGCGACTTCGTCATGGGCATGCCAGCCGCATTCGACAACACCTCGGCGGCCCTGTCTGCTGGTGCGACCAGCATCGGAAATCTCGGACAATATTTCACATTCCGCCTTCCCGGCTGGGATGACGATGTCGCCACTACCGCGGAAACGATCAAGGCGATTGCCCTGTGTGCGGCTCAACCGGTTCCCGTACTGATTCACTCAAATCTGGACGACGGCTTCGCCGCACTGTTTACGGATCTGGCCTGCGCACTGGGGGCAGTCCTGCTGGAACAACACATCGTGGACGGACTGCTCGGGGCAAGATCAAGTCATTGTTACGGACACACTTACTCCGAACCGCTGGCAAGGCTGGCATTTCAACGCGCCCTGGCAGAAGTCAGCAAGACTCCAGGAACGATGGTATACGGCAACACGACCTTGTACGGCAGTGAAGCCACCCCAAACTATGCCGGTCTGGGAAGCTATCTGTTGATCGATGCGCTGGCTCAGATGCTGAGACCCAGTGGACACGCCGTCAATCCGGTGCCGGTAACCGAAGCTCGGCGTATTCCAGACATCGAGGAGATTGTGGACGCTCATCTGTTCGCTGATCGATCGATCGAAAGAGCGAGAGGATTCACCTCACTGATCGACATCGAACATGTAGACGAAGCTGCTGCAAAGATCGTGTCGGGTGCGAAACAATTCAAGGACAATATACTCGCCGGCTTTGAAAAGGGCGGTATAGATATCAGAAACCCACTGGAAATGCTTCTTTCCATACGGCGACTGGGAGCCCGCTACCTGGAGCGATACTTCGGCCCTGGAAAAGCGGACCCGGGCAACCCCGCTGGCAGAAAACCCGTTTTCCTGGCATCCACCATCTCTGAACTCGAGCGGCAGGCGAGTACCTGTATCGATGCTCTATCGGATGAGCAAAAGTACTACCTCGGTAACCAGGATCTCAAAATCTGTGTCGCCACGACGGACGTCCATGAATACGGTAAGCTTTTGCTGGAGAACGTATTCACCAGGCTCGGAATCTCGACGGTCGACGGTGGCGTGTGCACCGACCCCGAAGACCTTGTCGCTCGCTTCCAAACTGAACAAGCGGACATCATTGCAATAAGCACCTACAATGGAATAGCACTCGACTACCTGCACAATCTGCAAACAGAGCTACTCAAGACCGGTCTGCAAAACACACGGATCTATATTGGCGGCAAATTGAATCAAATTGCCGATTCGGATTCGCCCACACACGACGATCTGCCGGTAGACGTAAGCCAGCAACTGCTTGCCGCAGGGGCAACACCCTGCCCGGGCATCGAGGACATGTTGCTGGATCTTTGCACTGCACCTTCGCGAATAACGGTGGAATCTGCGCACCGGCACAGCCCGCTGGAGAATCCGGCCGGTGACTGATTCGGGATTCTCCACACTTCACTACCGGGTCGAGAATCACATCGCCTATCTGGTTCTGGATCGCCCACCAGCCAATCTCATAGACCGGGAATCCACCCTGGAACTGCACTGTGCCCTGCGTATGGCGGCGAAGAATCCCGATGCCCGGGTTGTGGTGCTGTCGGGTAAGGGGAAAGGACTCTCCGGCGGCGTTGACCTCAACTACCTGGCATCCTTTGGTGCGGCCCAGATGCGAGATTTTCTGCGCCTGTTCTACGTTGAGACCCTGGAGGTGATGCGCGAGCTGGGTAAACCGGCCATTGCAGCTGTACACGGGTACGCCCGCGAGGGGGCCTGCACCCTGGCTTTCGCCTGCGACATGATCATCGCCGCGGACGACGCCAGTTTTGGCTACCCGGGCGTGCCGAACCTTGCAGCCCCGCCCGGTATGCACGTGTGGTTCCTGCAAAAGCTGATCGGCCGCATGCGTGCTGCAGAGCTGATATTTACCGGTGATCCTATCGGTGCCGAAGAAGCGGCGCGACTGGGTCTGATCACGCGGGTGGTCCCCGCGCGGAACCTGCAAAAAGAAACGTTGCGATTGGCCTCCAGAATCGCCGCCATGTCGCCACTCGCCCTCAGGCGAACCCGTGAAACGCTTTACCGGATGGAAAGTATGGATTTCTCCGCGGTTCCCGAGGCGGCGCTCGAGGCTCTGGCCTCGGCATTCGACAGCGAAGACAGCCGGGAAGCCCGCCGCGCCTTCCTGGAGAAACGGGCACCCCGCTGGACGGGTAGATAAGGGCGTCAATTTGTCGGTTCCCTCTCCTTTATAAAGGCGGATACCCTACAAATCGAAAGCTTCGCCGTTGGGCACACCGGTCTATGGAGCGGGCAACAACCTTGAGGAGCGTATTCCCGGAGCCAACTCCTCAGTATCGTATCAATGCGGGGTTCTACCGGGACCAGTTACGATCGACGCTTGGAAAACCAATTCGCGATGGCGGTGCTGAACAGTCCGAGGAACGCGAGCACGAGGAACAATGCCGCCAGCGGCTGAGTCAGAATCTGCCACCAGTCGCCCTCGAACATCTTCAGTGAGTTCTGAAAGTTGGTCTCGACCATCTCCCCAAGGATCAGCCCAACGGCAATCGGCGCAACTGCGAAGCCATGACGCCGCGCCAGGAAACCGATGACCCCGAATATCAACGCAATCCAAACGTCGAGCAGTGAGGAACTGAGCGCATAGGCTCCGATTACGGCGAGTGCAAAAACAGTCGGCCAGAGCATCTGCAGGGGAACCAGGGAAATGCGTGCAAACAACTTTGATGCATAGAGCCCCATGGCCATAAACATCAGGTTGGCAAGCAGCATCGCTCCGAATATCTGGTAGACCTTGTCGACCTGTTCAGTAAACAGGTAAGGGCCAGGGCGAAGGCCATGTACCATCAGACCGACCAGGATGACCGCCGTCGTCCCGCTCCCGGGGATACCGAGCACCATCGTCGGCACCATAGCACCTCCCGTCGCAGCGTTGTTCGCCGCCTCAGCGCCAGCGATTCCTTCGATCGCACCTTTCCCGAACTCTTCCTTGTTCTTTGACCACCTGCGCGCCTCCGCATAGCCGATCATCGAGGCCACGGTTGCCCCTTCGGCCGGAAGAATGCCGATGAATGTACCGATCCCGCAGGAGCGGAGCACGGTCTTCCAGATCCGCTTGTAGTCCTCTCGCGAGGGTAATTTGACCGCCTTCATGCCGATCTTGTCGACGATCCGATTGATTTGATTCGACTGGACCAGCAATTCCGACATCGCGAACAACCCGATGAAGACCGGCACGAAGGACAACCCTTCATAAAGTTCGTAATTACCGAACATGAACCGCTCGATGCCGGTGGTGGGTTCGGCTCCGATCGTCGCCAGCCACACCCCGAAAACACCTCCAATTAAGTTTCTCACGGTGCCACCGGCACTGATCGAGGCAAGCATCGAAAGACCGAATAGAGCTAAAGCAAAATATTCCGGTGGCCGAAACTCATAAGCGACCCGCGCCAGCATTGGAGCCGCGATACAGAGAACGATTATCGAGAACACACCGCCGATTGTGCTCGATACCACGGCGATCCCTAGCGCTCGGCCCGCCTCACCTCGCTGCGCGAGCGGATAGCCGTCGAAAGTCGTCGCAGCGGCAGCGGAGGTCCCGGGCGTATTGATCAATATCGCTGTGATGGAGCCGGCGAAGGTGGCCGACACGTAAATCGTCGCCAACACGGCAATCGCATGAACGGGCTCCATGGTCAGCGTAAACGGCAGCAGCAGAGCGGCACCGGTGGTGGCGCCGAGACCAGGTAGCACACCGATAACCACACCCATGACCGTGGTCATCAGAATCAAAACAATGAGGTACGGATCCAGAACAACCGATCCCATCGCCTGTAGGGCTTCGACCATGGAGGCGCCGCTTAACCGTAATACCAGTTGGTGAATAAGCCGCGTGGAAAACGAACCCTCAAAACCATGTCAAACAAAAAAAAGATGGCGACCGGTGTGGCGAGCGCTAACATCCCTGCGACCAGTATGCGCCGCTCGCCCCACAACAGGCACATAGCAAACATCACGACTGCAATCCCTATCATCATGTCGACATAGACTGTAATGGGGAAAAAGATCACGAACAGGGCAATCGAACCCCAGGTCTGGAGTCCTTCCCAATGGATTTTTCCGGGCGGGTCTTTCCAGTACCCGGAGGCAAGAAGCGCTGCCAGTATCAGGTTGATCACCATCAGGAGAATCGGGAAAACACGCGGCTGCAGGCTGTCCCCGACGATCATCGGGGGCGACAGGTCAAGTTGGAGGGCAGCATAAATCACTGCGACTGAAAAAGCCGCAATGATCCCGGGGATAATTAGAAACCGCATGACAGGCAAAGAACGGTGCTCCCTGAAGGAAGCACCGTCATCCTTGCGTTGCAGTGAAGCTTACTTAAGCCCCATTTCCTCGAGCGCCGGGCCAAACTCCCCGACCATAGACTTGATCTGCTCGCCCCATGGGCCAGAAGCCTGTGGTGAGGTCTCATCGAGACCGGAGTTCTTCAGATAAGCCTGATACATCGAATGCTTCATCGCCTTCATCATGCCTTTTTCGAGTTCATCGCGCCGTGCCTGATCGACACCAGCGTGAGTCACGAAGCCACGGGTGGTCGAGAGCACCAGATCGATGCCCATCGATTTCGCGGTCTTTGCCTTCGGAATGGGCGCCATGCCGGATTCGGCCAGAATTACCAGCGGACAGATGTCGCCAGCCTCAACCGGAGCCGCAGCCTCAGAAAGGTTAAGCGTTCCGACGTCGACCGAGCCTGCAACCAACTGGGTCGCCAGTTCCCCGCCGCCTTTGAACGGAATGTAGGTCGGCATCGGCACGCCAAGACGTTTAGCCCAAAGGAACACTGTGATGTGATCGATCGTCCCGGTCTGGGTACCGCCAAACTTCAGCTTATCGCCGTTCTTCATTCCCGCTACGAAATCCTCGGGCGTCTTGTAGGCACTGGTCTTGCAATTGACCATCAGGATCTGTGGATCATTGGTGCCACGCGCAAGCGGAGCCATGTCCTCGACCTTGAGCTTGGTTTTGCCCTTGCCCATGGTGATCGCGTGACCCACCGTGAAGGTCATTATCGTGTTGCCATCGGCCGGTCGGGTCATAAAGTAGTTCATTGCCAAGGCTCCGCCACCGCCCCGTTTGTTGACCACGACCATGTCTTGCTTAAGTGTCCGGCGACTTCGCAGCATCATCATCCGCGAGTTAACATCGGTACCACCACCGGCTCCGGCATGGGTGATAACTTCAATGGCGGGTTTGTCGTCCGCCTTTGCAGCAACGCTTGTCAGCGCCACCAAGCCAAGACCGGCAGTCATGGCGGTTATAATCGCGAAACTCTTTCGCATAAACTTTAGACTCATAATAGCTCCTCCAAGATTTCTCATTTGAACAAAGTTATAGACTGGCAAACAGCAGACCGAGACTAACATGGTAACCAGATATATGAAAAGCGGGCCGTTGATCCAAGCTGCAAGACATCGTCTGCCAGACTGATACTGAAGATCACCTGAACACCTAGATTAACTTTATGGAAGTTTGAGCATGCAATCCAATCTTGAAAAACGCATCGGTGTCGATGTCGGTCGGAGAGCCAAACTGGAAGACGGCCTGGCATGGGCCGCCGTTAACGAAGTTTTTTTTATCGACATTCAACTTGATAGCGGCGCAAATGCCATCGAGACGTTTGACGAGACGCGCTGCGAATCCGTGAAGGAACTCTGCCAAAACAACAACATTCATCTCGGACTGCACACTCTCTCCGGGGTTAACATGGCCGAATACAGCAATTTCTTTCGCCAGGCCGCCGACGAGTACCTTCGGGCCTACATTGACATGGCGACTCGCCTTGACGCCGAATGGATCGTCGTTCACGGCGGATTCCATTTCACTGCCGACTATGAGCAACGCAAGCAAGCAAGTCTCGAACGGTTACAACGCGCTTCAGCCTATGCCGAAGATAAAGGTGTTCATTTATTGTTGGAGAACATGAACCGCGAACCGAAAGATGCGGAAGTGAATTACCTTGGTTATACCCTGGAGGAGTGCACCTTTTATTTCGAAAACCTGAAGTCACCCAACCTGCATTGGACCTTCACCATTAATCACGCAACGCTTGTACCGGAGGGGATTGATGGATTTCTGGATGCCTTTGGGATCGACCGAATGCGCGAAGTTCGGGTTGCCGACAATCTAGGAGACAAAGAACATCACATGCTCCCCGGCGAAGGCAGCATCGACTTCCGGTCTTTATTCTCGCGTCTGGAAGGCATGGGATATAAAGGCCACTATACCAATGGATTCGGAACATTAGACGACATGATTCGCGGCAGAGACTACCTGGTTGCCGAAGCAAAAGCGGCTGGTGTGCCATCGGCACAATAAACAGACTTGAAGGGTCAGAAGCACCAGGTGCCTTAAACCAATGGTGAATTTGTATTGCAGTATCCGACCGACAGATGGGGTGACCATCCCCGGCAGAATCTGATCAGCGACCTGTTCGATCCCGCTCCAGTCTGATCGGTCAACCGATTCGAACTAGCGACTGATTGGAATCTTCGAGGGGCAAAGCCCCGCAGACGTCTCAATACTTGTCGGTATAATCAACGGGATTCTAAAACGCCCCGCCTTTGGTTTAATCAACCACCATTCACATCAACGAAAAGAGTTAAGACACCATGCCCCATAAACATGCCGGAGGATGTGACCATATTCATACTCATTCAGATAACGGGCCCATTGACTGCCACACCTGTCACTGCTCTGTCTGTAAACGCGTTACGGGGCAGGACACGACTCATGTCGCGTTGTTTAACTACACAGACCTTAAGGTTGACGACGAAGGCAGCCTGAATCGTCAGCCGTTCAACGAAGACAATCCGGACGGGCCGTTGGAATTGTGTACCTGCTCCAGTTGTGGCACACCCATCCTGCTTGATGATAAAAACCGACGAATTCGCATAATCGTCCCCAATCTGATGGGATATGATCCAGCAAGCATACCAGCGACCTACCATGCTTTCTTTGACCCATCCGCGGGTGCCGAAACTCCTGACGACGGTCGACTCGTCCACGAAGGCTTGCATCCGAGTTTCGTAATGCCAGATCCCGCTTGAACTGAAATAGCACAGCTATTCAATTCCCCAGCACCAGTCAGTTGGTGTTAGGGTCTATATGCCTGGCCCCGAGGTAGAGTAGTCAGGCGTTCGAGTTTATTCGCCCGCTCAAGATTAAATAGCATCGCAATGAATATCGTCGGTTACAGCGATCTCCTCACTGTCAGACCCGGTCAGACGATTCGTTTTATGGTGAGCAGTCAAGCAGCATCCTATGAAGCCGCGCTCGTGCGCCTACGACACACCGACAGGAATCCCGCCGGGCCGGGATTCAAGACTGAACCACTCGAGAGCACTTTCGCCGGTGAATACCCGGGTCATGAACAAGCGATTCAAACCGGTTCCTACGTAGAGGTACCACACAACGACACATTGACGCTATCGGATGGGTTTACCTTGGAGGCCTGGATCTATCCCACCACTCCCGACAGTGGAATTCAGGGACTGATAACCCGGTTCTCCCGCACACAGGGCTACGGACTCATGATCGATGAAGACGGTTCCCTGGCGCTTTGGCTCGGCAATGGTACAGAGATCGAAAAGATCCGCGTGGGCGTGCCACTCCTCGCAAGACACTGGTACTTTGTCACTGCGAGTTATGACGCTCGGCACCGCGAGGCCACTGTGCAGTACAAGCTTTTGTCGCAATGGCCGATCCAAGACAAGGAAATGACCGTCCGTGCCAAGGTAAAGTCTCCCATGCGCTGCAGCGGGCCTGCCCCTTTGCTGATGGCTTCCAGCGCTCATGATCTGGATACCCCTCAGACTCCAGGGTCTTACTTCAATGGCAAAATCGATAATCCTCGTATCTATGCCGGAGTATTCCCACCCCCGGAGAACCCGGAGTCCTCTACCCTGGTAGCCAGCTGGGATTTTAGCCGTGATATCGCGACTTCGCTGGTGCATGATGCCGGGCCTTCAGCGTTTCATGGCCGGACCGTCAATCTCCCTACCCGAGCGGTGACCGGCCACAACTGGACCGGAGAAGTATCTGATTTCAAAGTGGCTCCCGCCCAGTACGGCGCAATTCACTTCCATGACGATGACCTTGAAGATGCCGGTTGGGATGTCGCATTCGAGTGGTCCGTTCCAGCTCGATGGGAGAGTGGTTTCTACGCAGTGCATCTCAGCACCTGTGAAGGTGAGGACTATGTGCCATTCATCGTTACCACAGAATCGGCGCGCGCCCCCATTGCCTTCCTTGCCCCCACGCTCAGCTACCTGGTTTATGCCAATCAACGATTCATCGACCCCATCCGTGCTTCACTTGAATTGCAAGAGAGCGAAGAGTCAGCTCCTCAGGACAGTTATATGCGCGAGCAAGGACTGCTGAGTTGTTATGACCTGCACAGCGATGGTAGCGGTGTCTGCTACAGCTCAAGATTGCGACCTATCCTTAATTTCAGACCCGGTTACGTCATGCCCTCTCGCTCCCTTGCCGCATCCTGGCCACGGCACCTGAATGCTGACCTGCACCTTCTCGATTGGCTTGATGCCAAAGGATTTGATTACGACGTGATCAGCGATGACGACCTGCATCGGGAGGGCGCTGCACTGCTCGCGTCTTACCGTGTCGTGCTCACAGGCTCGCACCCGGAGTACTGGACCGGCTCCATGTTGAACGCTCTCGAGTCATACCAGGCACATGGTGGCCGGTTGATGTATCTGGGAGGCAACGGCTTTTACTGGATCACTACTTTCGATCCCGAACGCCCGCACGTCGCGGAAGTTCGTCGCTGGCGCGGAACCCGTGTCTGGGAAGCGGCGCCTGGCGAGTGGCACCACTCCAGTACCGGGGAGATGGGTGGCTTATGGCGATACCGAAACCGGGCAGCACAGAAAATGGTCGGTGTGGGTTTCACATCCCAGGGCGGCGGACGCAACCGGCCCTACCGGCGCCTGGATGACAGCTTCGATGCCCGCGCAGGCTTTATCTTTGAAGGCATTGGCAGGGATGAGCCTATCGGAGACTTTCCTGCCCTGGTCCTTGGGCACGGTGCTGCCGGTTTTGAGATCGACCGGGTCGATCGTGCTCTGGGGACCCCTGCACACACACTGGTACTCGCCACCGCAGATGGCTTCACGGACCTCTATCAGGTCGCCATAGAAGATCAACTGGTCTCGACACCCAATACCGGGGGGAGCCGGAATTCACTGGTCCGCTCAGACATGATCTATTATGAGGGTCCTGGTGGAGGGGCGGTGTTTTCTGTCGGTTCCATAAGCTGGTGCAGCTGCCTCTCCTATAACCGTGGCCAGAACAATGTCTCGCGCATTACCGAAAACGTGCTTCGCCGCTTCACCAGTGACAAATCGATCTCTCAGTGAGAAACTCAACAGTACCCTACCGTAGAGACAGCCAAAGGACTCTTTTCCAGGCAGTAACCACGTCTGTACTTCTCGCTATCCCGTATTTCAGACCACAAAAGGACCGTCATGACGAGCCCACCCGTCCTTATTGAAAATCGCGCCAAGTCAGTACTCAAAAGTGGCGACCCAATTATCGTGTTCAATGTCTTTGAGTCCCTGCGTCCTTCGGTAGTCAAGATCGCATCTCAGCTTGGCTTCGACATGCTGTTGGTGGAAACCGAGCACATGCAGCACAACCCCGAAACTTTAACGAGTTTTCTGGTGATGGCGAGAGACAATGGATTGAGCCCAATCGTGACCATTCCGACGGCGACGCGCGCCGGGGTCGCCAGGCTGCTCGACGCGGGGGCGCTGGGTTTCTGCCTGTGCCATGCCGAGACCTCCGAGCAGGTCGACGACATCGCACGATGGATGAAATATCCCCCACTGGGTGAGCGCGCCCTCGCCCACGGCCCCAATGCCGATTACCGTATTGACGATGCCGCGCAATACTGTGCACAGGCCAACGAGGCAACGATGCTGATCCTGAAAATAGAGTCCCGACTGGGCATAGAAAATGCTGGAGCCATGATATCCAACGATGCCGTCGACGCCATTGTCTTCGGACCAGGCGATCTTGCGTCGGACATGGGTATGCATGGGGACTGGGAACGGCCTGAGGTAATCGGCGCCATGGAAGGTGTGATCGAACAGGCGCTTGCCAAAAAGATACCCATCGAAGCAGCCGTGGGTCCACGAGACAGAGCGGAATACGAGAGCCAGCGTACCCGCGGAATCCAGATATTCGGCCCGGCACGGGTCACCGAGTACGACCACCTTCGAGCCGGTGCAAAAGCGGCAATCGCGCCGTTCGTGGATAGCTCGCGATGCGATTGACGCTGCACGCACATCTTCGACTGACGGCTGTGATCTGCACGGGGTTAGTTGAGGATCCTGCCCGACCAGAAGGCCCGCCCGTTTAGCACTTTCGACCCATCCAGCGAGTCATGGATCACATGAATAATGGTTCCGGTATTCTCGCCCTGTGGAACGACTGTACAGCCGGAAGCGAAGACCTCTACGAGCGCTGGTACCACGGCGAGCATCTCTCTGATCGGGTGAGTATTGAAGGGTTCCGGCTTGGCCGTCGCCACGAAGCGGTCGATGCGAGGTCCCGCTTCTTCACCTACTATGAAACCGACTCTCCTGAGGTGTTGTTCTCGCCAGCTTACTTCCACCAGCTGGACAATCCTTCGCCGTTGACACGGCGGATAATGAATGGGGTATTCATCAATGCGACGCGGTCGGTCTGTACCCGGGTGCAACAAATTGGTGTGGAGAGAGGAGGCTTTGTGGTGGCCATTCGGTCTCCCTCAATCGAAACTGAAACATTGCTGGCAGGTTCTTTAGATACTCTGTGGAAGCAACCCGGTGTTGTTCGAATCGAACTGTGGCGACGGGCAACTGTCGGGCCTGAGTTTACGGGGCACGATCCTCGGCAGGAAGAACAGATCCGGGGGCCGGACGAACAGATCGGAAGCTGCCTGGTCATCCATGCGACGCGCCTAAAAGAAGCAGAAAGCATCGTACGATACCTCCGGGAACCCGGTCACCAGGGCCTGGACATCGGCCTCTACCGTTTTCTGTGCGAACTCCGCCATGAAGAGTGCCAGGCATAAGCTGGTTGGTCTTCAAGTCAGGTAGTGAAAGCGGGATTCCCTGGGTAAGGGTGACGCGAAATACGTGCCCCGATCAGAACATCGACAAACAATGTGAGTGCGGTCGCTGCTTGAGATCAACAGTTACTGGCGCTGGCCAATTGCAGTACCACCAGCATCGGCCAGCCAAGATATTTCTTGGCCCGCGGAAACCGGGCAACGAGTTCTCGGTCTGCAGGATATTCGTCTACCCCGATAAGATCGAGCCTGGCCAGGACAGCAGCCATAATCATTTCGCTTAACTGGTGCGGCAGACTGCCAGGACGAACAATCTCGCCGGACGCTGGATCCGTGAACTGGGCCTGACTGTCGCGCAGGAACATCGCCGGATGCATGGCAGAGATGACGGCACGGCCCCTAGAATTAAGCACCCGGCGAGCCTCGCTGAAAAACGCCGGCAGATCACGCAGATGTTCCAGCACCAGTCCACTGACGACGATGTCAAATGCTCCGCTTCCAAAGGGCAGTCGTTCATGCAGGTCGTGAACCATAAAATCCACACCGTCGGCACCGCGTTTCGAACGCGCCACGGCCAACATGTCTTCGGAGAAATCGATGGCCGTCACGTGGGCCCCGGCTTCGGCCAGCCACAGGGCATGACGACCGGTTCCACAACCAAGATCAAGCACCGAGCATCCGCACACATCACCCAGAGCTTTCCGCAACAACGGTGCCTCAAGGGCCAGCAGGGGGTTTTGATCGTAATCATAGACAGCTGCCCAGCGATCGTAACCCGATTGAACATCGGTAATTTCAGACATCGTTGCAAGTGATCTTGGCAATTGATTTCATACCTTGACTTAAGCGCCAGCGTGGCGCTGCGTCAAAAACCCAAACGCTCATTATAGAGCCAGAAACACGACCCCAGTTGCGACCACCACCACTGCCACCGTCAAGGACAAACTGAAAACAAGCCCCTTCTGCCCTGCACTGTGCGCTTTCACAATCTCCTTGACCAGGATCAGCAGGACCATTGCGACAACCAGCAGCAGGAAGTACACGGATCCGAAAAATTCTTTCATGAAAACGACAGCCAGTTCAAAGATGCAGCCGAAGATCTACCACCCCGATTGATTATAGTCTGAGCAACGATCTGAGCCACAGACGAGCAGCAACCACCTTACTCGTTGCGCAATCGTTGCCTTATCACTCAACCTATCCGATGCAGTCTTAGAAAAAGACCTGTCTGGTCAGCCGGATCACCTGCCAGTACAAGGGCCATCCAGTGCAACGGCCCGGAAGATCTATAATAGGCCGACCTTTCGCCGGTCACGCCCTGTGAATGTAAAGGACGATGGACCGTCTCTTGGACGATGATGACAGATGCTTTGTCGCTGATACCTGATTAGGTGCTCAGGGTCACCGGATCGTGATTTTCGTAAACTTGCACTTTTGCATCAAGAACTGTGATTTAGCAGCTGGGGTCAGGGATGAATTTCGAGGGCAACACAGCAATTGTCTATGGCGCCGGTGGCGGCATGGGACTAAATATTGCCAACGACCTGCTGGCAGCCGGTTGCGACGTATCGTTGGCCGATCTGAAGCCACAGCCGAATGCCATCAGTACCGGACCAGGGAAAGCCCAGTATTTCCAGGGAGATGTGACCGACGAGGCGTTCGTCGCCGATGTGACCTCAAGCACGGTCTCGCGAAGCAAGGGGCTGGATCACCTGGTTAATGCGACCGGGGTTCTGTGGTTTGATCGCGACCGGTCAGTGGTGGACATCGACATGGACCTGTGGGACCGCGTGATTGATATCAACCTACGGTCATTTGCGCTAACGACCCGGCACGGCGTACCGGCCATGCGCGATAGCGGCGGTGGATCGATGGTTCACATTGCATCGATCGATGCATTGCGCGGAGACGACAAACCCCAGGATGCGTACGGTGTGTCGAAGGCAGCCATCCTCCGTCTTTCAAAATCCCTGGCGATCCAGTTTGCAGCTGACGGAATCCGGTCCAATGTCATCCTGCCAGGTCCGGTGCGCTCACCTATGCAGGCCCGCTGGGAGGCCAGCGAAAAAACCCTGGCCGCAGTCGAACAGTACGTTCCGCTGGGCCGCGTTGGGAAAACGCAGGACATCGCCAACGCCTGCCTGTTCCTGCTCTCCGACCAGGCATCATTCATTACCGGGACTGAGTTGGCCGTTGACGGCGGCTGTCTGGCAAAGCCATGACTGCTTGCGTTTACTGATTTGCAGGCACGACCTTAGGGATGAAGACGACCAGACGCAAACAACCTGCCGGTATCGGCGGAAAAACGCCCGATTCGCGTCGCGCCCGGCCAGGCGCTCCGGATCAGAACCCAGAGCACACGCAGAAGAAACGGCGGGGTAAGATGTACTGGAAATTTGCGTCAAAAAGAATGGCGGAATCTATGGAGATGGACTGAGCTTCATAAGCCTGCCCCTCAAACCGTACGATTCTCACCAGACAATTTCAAAAAGAGGTCTCTATGGCAGCGAAACACTCCCGCATAGCCCGTATTCGTGAGACGGCGCAGCGCTACATCGACGCTGAGACCTTCAGTGGCATTGAGTGGCTGATCCAGCACCAGGGATCAATTCTGGATACCGGTTCAGCCGGTTATGCCTGCAAGGCACAGCAAACGCCGATCCCAGCCAACGCGATCTACCGGATCTACTCCATGACCAAACCGATCGTCTCGATCATGGGACTCATGGCAATCGAGCAGGGTCGGATGCACCTGTTCGACCCCGTTGCCCGCTACCTGCCCGGCTTCGCTAATGCGCAGATTCTGAGCAGTGAGGGCGCCCTGACACCAACGGCAGGGCCCATCACGGTCGAGCATCTGTTCATGCACCAGTCGGGGCTTTCCTATGGTTTCATGCCGGATTGCCCGGTTGGCGTGCTCTACAGGGAGCACAACCTGGCTGAAGATGGAAGTCGCTCATTGTCCGATTACGTCGAAGCTCTGTCGACTCTACCGATCGCATTCGAACCTGGCTCGCGATGGCACTACAGCTGCTCGACCGATGTGCTGGCCCGGATCATCGAGATCGTTCTCGAGGACTCGATAGCCGCACTCCTGGATAAGTACATATTTGGACCGCTTGGCATGAGCGACAGCGGCTTCAGTGTCAATGTGGCAGATTCAAACCGGCTGATGCCGATGTACGGCAAATCACTGGATGAGATCCACCACGATCCGTTCTCGGAAACACCGCTTAAGGAGCGAGAGTGCGAGACTGCTTATCCATCCCACCCGGATGCGGCCATCGGCCGAGGGGGGCATGGATTGTTCTCTACCGCCAGCGACTATCTCGAATTTGCACTCATGACAAAGTCAGGCCGCAGCCGCGAGGGCGAACCGCTGGTATCGCGCAAAGTGCTGGAATTCGCCTGGCACAACCGACTCCAGCCGCACCTCATGCCAATCGCTGTGGGACCGTTTCCACAGCCAGGCTACGGCTGGAACCTGTTGGGTCGAGTGATGACCGACCTCGGCCAGGCCATCCACCCGACCGGAATGGATGAAGGCGGCTGGGCGGGCGCCGCCGCAACATATTATTGGGTGGACAGAAACGAGGATCTTGTCGGTGTCATCATGACACAGAATCTCGGCACCCTTTCGCCGATGCGAAATGACATGCAGACCGCGACCTATCAGGCAGTGACCTGAACCTGAGTCATCCCGTTTTCCCTGGTTCACTGCCAGCTTCGACAAGAGGGCGCGGCTTGACAATGTTCAGAATGCCGTCCGTTGTGATGGCCAGAAAGATAATTAAACCACCGAGAATCGTAGCGAAAGCAGGCACCTCTCCGACTCCCAGCCAGGCCCAGATCGGCGCGAGGACCGGTTCAACCAGGGCCAGCAGCCCCACCTGAGCGGCTGGGATATAGCGTGTGCCAAGAACCATCAATCCAAACCCGGCACCCACCTGAAACACCCCAAGATACAGGGAGATACCCAGATCAAGAGTGGTCAGGCTGAATTCCCGAACGAAGATGACCGACAGGGCAGCCGCCACGAGGCCCGCCAGGCAAAGCGCAGACAGCGTGTTCTGACGCTCAGATCGCCGAACCAGAACAATCGCAGCCGCATAGGAGATCGGGATCCACAAGGCGATCAGATTGCCCAGATAACGCCCCGCGGCAAGACCACTGGCGACCATGATCGCGAGCCCGACCATGGCACCCGCGATACAACCCCAGGTGCGCAGCGCAACCCGTTCCCCAAGCACGATCCAGCCCAGCAGTGCAGCAACAAAGGGGGCAGAACTGAAGATAAACAAGGCATTGGCAATTGTGTTGTAGAGCAGTGCAAAAACATAAGCAACGAATCCGGTCCCCAGAAATATGGCGAGCAATGCGTCGTTCCAGCCCAGGCCGCGAAAATCGTCCAGCACAGCAGAGCCCTTCTGGTAGATGAGAAACAAGAATATCGTCAAACTCATTGACAGGGCCCGGTAGAAGAGGATCTGCCAGCCGTCTGCCTGTTCAACGATACGAAGCGCAATACCGGCGGTACTCAGAAAAAATCCAGAAGCCACCAGCATGATGATGCCCTTACGGTAGAGTCTTGAACTGCTGGTCATCTGTCGCTCACTCGGCTCACCGCAAATCGCATTAACTGCCCCCGAACGGGCTTATACCATTCCTGGGCCACCTTCAGAGCACTCAGGCAACATCCAGCCGGTGCCCCAAAACATCGCCGCCGGCGGCCCATCAGGAAGCCGCTTCCAGGGCCGCGCGAATATCTTCAAGCTCAGACCAGCGCGCTAAGGCCTGGTCCAGCGCCGCCGATTGCTGTTCCAGTTCATCAAGGACCGGTTGAGTATCAGTAAAAGGCTGCTGGTAGAACCCCTGAATCGCAATGCGGCTCTGCAGTTCGCTGACCTTGTTCTCCAGCTCTTCAATATGATCGGGCAGGCCCTCAAGCTCGTGCTGCAACTTGTAGGTCAGCTTCTTGGCCGTAGAGCGAACGGGTATCGAGTCCTGGCTACTGGACTTGGCTCGTTTATCGACCTGCTGAGGATCGTCCACTGTCGCCAGTGCCTGGCCACGCCTGGCCCAATCACTGTATCCGCCCACGTGGTATCTGATCTGGCTTTCTTTCTCGAAAACCAGGACACTGGACACGACGTTGTCCAAGAATGCTCGATCATGACTGACCACTATCAAGGTGCCACTGTACCGCGCCAGTTGTGCTTCCAGCACTTCCAGTGTTTCCACATCAAGATCGTTGGTTGGCTCATCCAGAACCAGAAGATTGGCCGGCTGTACGAACAACCGCGCCAGCAGGACCCGGTTGCGCTCGCCACCGGACAATGCGCGGACCGGGGTCAGTGCCCGTTTGGCAGAAAACAGAAAACCCCGAAGATAACCCACGACATGCCTTGGGCGACCATCAAGGAGAACATAATCCTGGCCATCACCGACGGCCTCAGCCACGGTCCTGTCCAAGTCAAGTTCCCGCCGGTGCTGACCGAAGTAGCCGATTTCAACATTGACACCCCGCTTTATGGTTCCGCTGTCGGGCAGAAGTTCACCCATCAGCAAGCTCAATAAAGTGCTTTTTCCGACGCCGTTGTTTCCAACAAGACCGATCCGATCGCCCCGGGTGATATTCAGTGAGAACTGCTTGACCAGTTTCTCTTCGGCGTAGCCAAAACTGACGTTGCGCACACGAAGAACCTTTCTGCCGGACGACTCCGCCTGTTCGATATGAATGCGGGGCTTGTCATCCGGCCTGACCCGTTCGGCTCGCTGCTGACGCATTCCGGCTAGCGCTCGTACTCGTCCCTCGTTGCGGGTCCTGCGAGCCTGGATTCCTTCCCGGATCCAGGCTTCCTCCTTGGCCAGCTTACGATCAAACACCCGATTGTCGCGTTCTTCACTGTTCAGGGCTTTTTGTTTGGCCCTCAGATAACCTGCGTAGCCTCCGGGCCAGCTGACCAGCCCGCCTCTGTCGATTTCGACGATCCGGCTGGCGAGCCCCTGGAGAAAGGTCCTGTCATGGGTAATGAACAGCACCGCGCCCGGGAACGTCATGATGCGCTGCTCAAGCCAGTCGATTGCAGCAAAATCGAGATGGTTCGTCGGTTCATCCAGTAACAGCAGATCCGGGCTGGACACTAGAGCCCGGGCCAGGGCAACGCGGCGGCACCATCCTCCGGAGAGCTCTTTCAGCAGGCGTTCAGTCGGCAAGGCCATCTCGGAACAGACCGATGCGACCCGCTGGCCCAGATTCCAGCCACCATGGGTCTCGATGTGACTGTGCAGGGCCTCCAGGTCGCGCAAACCACTTGCATCAAGGTTCAGCTGTGAGCGTCGCTGATACTCAGCGCAAAGACTTTCCATATCCGCGAGGCCCGTGGCAACGAACTCTGCGACGCTCAAGTCCATTTCCCGGGGAAGCGCCTGATCCAACTGGCCAATGCAAAGATCGCTCTGCCGAATCACCAGGCCTGCATCTGGCTCGACCTGGCCAGTGATCAGCTTGAGCATGGACGTCTTACCTGCCCCGTTTCGGCCGATCAGACAAACGCGTTCGCCTGGCTCGATGGAAAACTCTGTTTCCCGCAACAATTTGTGGGCGCCAAAATCCAGGCTGACACTGTCAAATCGCACGAGAGCCATAGGCGAGGTCCAGAGGTAGATCAACGGTCATCTGCGGCATGGCTGGCGAAGTCCCTGCCGATGCGGCATCTTACCCGAGCAGACGTATCGATAGATAGCTCAGGATGGGGTTTCTCTATTCACGCCGTCGTTTCAAAAGATTGGAAATTTCAGCTGCGCCGACGAGAGACCACAAACGATTCGTCGTTGAACCACAATCCGTTGTGCTGCTGTAGCATCCTAGATGTAATGTCCAGGTACTCACCAGTCGAAATCACCGATTCCAGCCGTTCATCCTCGATCTGCGCGGCGTAGATAGCCGCGTTCCAGGCAGCAAACAGCGTCGACGTGCCGATACTACTCGAAATCTCCTCCGGAAGGGTGTGCATCTGATAACTGAATACGGAACGGGCGTCCGAGCCGGCATTGAAGTTGAATGCCCGGGCTTCCCTGCCCAGTACCTCTTTCAACGACGCGATCAGCTGATGCCGGCTCTGTCCGACGATCTGCTCCTCTGGCCAGATCTCATTGATCAGGTCGACGCAGGGATCCTGACCATAAGATTGAACAGCCAGGAGTCGTCCTCCGGGGCCCAGACTGCGGGTCAGAGGTGCGAGTATTTTTCCAACCTTGAAATCAAGGCTCATCCGGTTACGCCAGGGCTGTGAGGCCAACAGTAAATCGTAATCACCGGTGACGTGCCCGCGACGTGGAATCACGCTATCAAGGAGGAACCGGTTGTCAGCCCTGTATAACACCAGCACTGAAGGTCGAACATAAATTGGATTGCCGGTCTTCTCACTGGCCTTGGTCTGCCAGCCATCAACCAGCAGGTCGTCAAGAGCACGAAGTTGCTCACCGTATTCATAAGCAGAAGCCCCCTCCAGCTCGACCTCTTGCCAATTCAGTGCTGCTGCCTTGGTAACATCCCGCGGCATCAACCAGGGAGCTTCGGAGTAATAGAGGTTGGTTAGAACAATGACGCTTGCCGGGTGCTCAACGAAACGGTCGGGTAGTTTTTCCAGACACAAGCGCACATCCTCCAGGCTGATTTCCTTGCCGACCACGAAAAACGGCAAAGTTGGAAATCGCCGGTGCATTGCCCGCATGAGGTGGCTCAACAAAGTACCATCACCGACGCCGGCGTCGAACAGGCGAAACGCCGGCGGTCTGGGCTGAACATGAGCCAGCTCAGCTGCGGCCCGTTCAGCGATTTTCCATTTCTCATTACAGGTATTTATAAACGCGAGATACTTCTGCCTGTTATCGTAGAAACGAAATGGCCGACCCGAATCTACCGGTGCGGCACCGTTTGACCTGGGAATGTCGTCACTCAGCACCTGATTGTCGTAACAAGGCCCGCCTGGAACAGGATCGCCTGGAAACTCGCTTTCGTGATCCTGGATAAATGCCTCGATCTTCTGCGCGGTAGCCAGAGTCACATCCTTACCGCTTCGCAGACGATTGCACAGCTTGCCGTCATTAACGGCCAGAAACCCAAAGGTCGACTCGGCAATGTTGGCTTCCCTGCAGTAGGCCTGGATTTGCCTGAGAAGCGTGCTTTTCTGGTTAGTGATCAATCGGTTCCTCCCTGACAGTAGCGGAACCCTACACTCTGGATTGGGCTCAGGTAAAGAAACTTTTTCCCATTTATTAGCTTATACCTATCCATGGGATATTGCCCTATATTATCTTCTGTTAATTATCAATTAGATAAATACTATCGACAGAGTAAGAAAAGGATTGTCTTTCCTAAAATAATCCTTACAACCCAAGAGTCTTAAGAAAATGGGCTAGTGCCCATGTTTAGTCTTACAAATACACCGCTTGTCCGAGAATGTCCCGCATCAAAAACAGCCGGGAAAAGCAGACCAGGCCAGAGCCGAGGGGTGTAACAATTCAGCCGACTCCGATTTTGTCCAACGCCTGCCAACGGATACTCGTGACCCCGGTGCGAAGACGCCCGATCCCCAGCACTGCACCGACAACAGCCTGGGAACTCGATATGGGAACCAGAGGCCAATGCGGCAGTCCTGAATCGGACAACTAGGTTGCGAGCCCCTGGGCAGCGAAAAGGAAAAGAACAATCGAGTGTGAAACCACCGTCCGCTATAGCGAGACCTCCAAGCAGAAACAACTGCTCTAGGTAGGGCTCAGGACGAGCCAGGCGCTGATATGCAGATCCTGCAACGCCACGGTGGGTAGAAACACACCCATGGCATTGGCCATATTGTTGGCGCGCAGACTGTAGGCACCAAAGGCACCGGCCAACAGCAGCGCCCACCTGGTGCCGGCATCCTGCACGAGCAAAACAGCTGTATTACACTGTGCTTGGCACTCCCGATCCCGGATCACTACAGGGATCCAACTTCGCTTGGCCCGCATCACTGACGTGAAACTGATTCACTTTACCGACACCCATTTCGTCCCGGAAGGTAAAACCCTCTATGGTGGTAACCCACAGGGCAATCTCATTCGGTGCATCGCAGATATAAACCACCACCATTCCGATGCCGAGTTGTGCGTACTCACCGGTGATCTTACCCACTGGGGTGAACCAGAAGCGTTCGAGAACCTGAAGCAGTGCCTGAATAAACTCAAACTTCCACTGAAACTCCTGCTCGGCAACCACGATTCGCGCGATGAATTCATCAGATGGTTTCCAGATCAGGCCCTCGACGATAATGGCTTCGTTCAGTCTGTGCTCGATTACGCGGCGGGTCGTTTCCTGTTCCTGGATACCCATGAGCCCGGCCACCATGACGGCTGGTACTGCGATCGGAGACTCGCCTGGCTTGAGCGACAACTGGCCCAGTCCGGCGATTGCAGCATCTACCTGTTTATGCATCACCCGCCGTTCGACGTCGGAATTCCAGCACTGGATCGAATTTCTCTGACTCAGAAGAAAGAATTCAAGAGCGTCATCGATCCTCACACCGCTAAGATCAAGCACCTTTTCCTCGGCCATATTCACCGGCCACTGGCCGGCCATTGGCTGGGCATATCGCTCTCCAGCCTGCGTGCGATGAATCACCAGGTGTGGCTTAATTTCGAGGCCACACAGGGACTGGAAGGAAGCTTTGAGCCACCGGCTTACGCAGTTGTGCTTTTTGAGGATGACCGCCTCATCATCCATACCCACGACTTCATGGACGCCAGTGAAAAGTTTGATCTTCACAACAGTCCCGTGAACGACTGGGCCGTCCGCAAGCACTCCTCCTGACTCTAATCATCCTCCTGATTGGACAATTCCAAGCAGCCACTGGCTGGTCTTCGACCAAACTGCCCTCGCGCGACTATCGCCACCGATAGCAGTAGTCCAAAATAGTTCAAAAAAGTTCAAAAAACGTTCTCAAACCCCTTCCTGCAGAATGCCTGGAAGCGTAAACTTCGCGCCCTCTTCGCACCTGCCGATGCCACAACTGCGTGATCTTCGCCCTTTCACTATTGCGTACACTGTCCTCGCTGATGGTGTCCGTCGCCTTCCTGATGCTGGGCAACAGCATCTTCACGACTCTGTTGGCGTTGCGCGCCAAGATCGAGGGTTACCCCAACACACTAGTGGGGCTGATGATGTCGGGCTACTTCCTGGGCTTTGCCCTGGGAACCTTTCGATCAGGGCCGCTGATCAACCGTGTCGGCCACATCAGGGCCTTTTCGGCGCTGGCTGCGATTGCTTCGATCTGTGCGCTCTTCGTACTCCTGATCAACAACGCCTGGGCCTGGGTGGGCCTGCGGGTTGTTATGGGAGCAGCGATGGCTGGACTTTTTATCGTAGTGGAGAGCTGGCTAAACAACCGCGCTACTAATGAGAGCCGGGGCGTTCTGATGTCCATCTATATCATGATCGGCTATGCAGCCTCGGCCCTGGGGCAGCAATCCCTAAGCTTCGGTAATCCAGGCGGCTCGGAACTCTTCCTGCTGGTCGGTATGCTGCTGTCGCTGTCTTTGGTTCCAGTGGCCTTGACCCGGGCAACCCACCCGGACCCGGTCGAATCACCGCATGTCGATCTCAAACGATTGATCGCAGCCTCACCCACGGCTGTAGTCGGCTGTTTCGTTGCCGGGTTGATCGGCAGCGCCTGGTGGGGAATGGGACCCGTCTATGCCAGCGAGATCGGTCTCACGACTCACCAGATCGCGGGCTTCATGACAGCGGCACTGGTTGGCGGTTTGATGCTCCAGCTGCCTATCGGCCGCCTCTCCGACCGCCTCGACCGGCGTACCGTACTGTTCTGGGTCACCGTGTTGCTGTCGGCGCCCGTGGTTGTATTGGTCCTGGGCCAACTGCTGCATCTGTGGATCGTCATGGCTGCCGCTACTGCTGCCTATGGCCTGGCTTCAACCTTGTACCCACTGAGTGTCGCCTATGCCAATGACTATCTGGAGCCCACAGACGTGGTCTCCGCCAGCGCCGGTTTCGTATTGTTCTACGCCGCGGGTGCTGTCGCCGGACCTCTGATCAGCTCAACCCTGATGACCCTGACAGGCGCGAGCGGCCTGTTTATCTACATGCTTGTCACGGTTGGAGGCCTGGCCCTGTTCATCGCCTGGCGCATGAGGGTCCGTCAGTGGATACCTGTCGTGGAAAAAGAACCTTACGTCTTGCAGCCCGAAGCACAAGCACCGGGTGTAGTCAGTGAGCTGGATCCGCGGGCCGAGGTCGATGATTATTATGATGAGGGACCCGACACGCTTGAGACCCACCACACACCTGAAGTACCTACATCCCGCCCCGGGCCGGAATACCAAGAATCCACACAAGGAACGGGCCAGCATCCAACACAAACGGCTACTACTCCCGGCTCACCAGAGAGGCAGCCTGCCGAATCAGAACCAGATCGACCACAGCTCGACAAGGTCAAAACAGATCTCTGAACCGTACCGGCCGCGCTTCAGTCGTTACTGGCTGTTTCGACGTTGGTGCAGCGCACTGCGAGAATCTCGTAGCGTCGGGTACCATCTGGTGCCGTGAACTCAACTTCATCACCACTTGTCTTGCCGATCAGCGCACGGGCGATGGGGGAACTGTGGGAGATCATCCCCTGATCAATATCGGCTTCGAGCTCCCCCACGATCTGGTAGGTCACTTCTCGGTCTCCAGCCTCTTCCCACAACTGGACCCAGGTGCCGAATACGACTTTTCCGCTTGGAGCGAGCCGGGCCGGATCGATCACCTCCGCACTCGCCAGTTTTACCTCCAGTTCCGCGATCCGACCCTCGATAAAGCCTTGTTGTTCCTTCGCTGCGTGGTACTCCGCATTTTCCGATAGGTCACCATGGCCACGCGCCTCAGCAATCGCAGCGATGATTTGCGGGCGATCCTCACGCTTGAGTCGCCGCAGTTCCTCCTGCAGGCGTTCCGAACCATCCGTTGTCAGCAATACTCTGGTCATACACGAACTCCTTCGTGCAGAGACTGTAGCCGGTTTACTGTTCTTTGGCCACCGCTGCGGTGCGCTTCACATGCAGCGCGTGCCGAGGCCAGCGTCGTGTAGTAGGCGACCTTGTGCATCAGCGCAAGGCACCTGATGGTCTCAGAATCCCGGCGACTGAATCGACTCGCCGTGGTGTTTATGATCAGGTCAAATTCACCGTTCCGAATACTGTCGGCAACGTTTGGGCGAGGTTCACTGACTTTTCTAATAATACGAGAATCCAGGCCGGCTTTGCGGAGGATATTCGCAGTGCCTTCAGTTGCGATAAGTGTAAATCCATTGCCGGCAAGATAACAGGCCACGTCGACAACAGCCGGTTGATCGGCGGTCCGGACACTGATCAGGGCCGTACCACCAGCGGGGATAAACATCCCACAGGCCTGCTGTGCCTTGCCGAATGCCTCACCGAGCGTCTCACCAATTCCCATGACCTCACCGGTACTCCTCATCTCTGGCCCCAGCAAGGGATCCACCCCAGGAAACTTCTCGAACGGGAAAACCGCCTCTTTCAGAGAATAGTACGCGGGCGTGATCTCAGAAGTGATGCCCTGTTCAGCTAGCGTCCGGCCGACCATGCAGGCTGCCGCGATCTTGGCCAGCGACCGCGACGTAGCCTTGGAAACAAACGGCACCGTTCTGGAAGCCCGCGGGTTTACCTCCAGAACAAAAATATCATCGCGCTTGACTGCGAACTGGACGTTCATCAGGCCAACGACGCGAAGTGCAAGTGCCATCTCGCGAGCCTGTCGCCTCAATTCATCCTGAATCCTAACCGACAAGCTGTAAGGTGGCAGGGCACAGGCAGAATCACCAGAATGGACGCCAGCCTCTTCAATGTGTTCCATAATGCCACCGATGGCGACCTCCCGCCCATCACAGACCACGTCAACATCAACCTCGATGGCATCGCTGAGGAACCGGTCGAGCAACACCGGGGATTCATTCGAGACACTGTACGCATCCTGGAAATAACGGCGCAGTTCGTGCTGACTGTAAACGATCTCCATCGCCCGGCCTCCAAGCACATAGGAGGGCCGCACCACGATCGGATATCCGAGCACCTCGGCCTTGGTCACAGCTTGATCCTCGCTCGACGCAGTTCGGTTCGGCGGTTGGCGAAGACCCAACTGCTTCAGCAGCAGCTGAAAATGCTCCCGGTCCTCGGCACGATGGATCGACTCCGGTGAAGTGCCGATGATCGGCACACCGGCTTTTTCAAGATCACGGGCGAGTTTGAGTGGCGTCTGGCCTCCGAACTGTACAATCACACCCGACGGTTTCTCCACGGCCACGATCTCGAGTACGTTTTCGAGTGACAAAGGTTCAAAGTAAAGTCGGTCTGATGTGTCATAGTCAGTAGACACGGTTTCGGGGTTACAGTTGACCATGATGGTCTGGTAGCCCAGATCACGTAGCGCCATAGCGGCATGTACACAGCAATAGTCAAATTCGATCCCTTGACCGATGCGGTTTGGACCACCGCCAAGAATAACGATCTTTTGCTGACCATAAGGTTCGGATTCACACTCGTCTTCATAGGTGGAATACATATAGGCGGTCGGTGTGGAAAACTCCCCCGCGCATGAATCGACTCGCTTATAGACCGGTCGGACACCCAGGCTATACCGCAAGTCCCGCACTGAAGACTCGTTTAGATCCAAGAGCTCCGCCAGGCGAACATCAGAGAATCCCTTTGCCTTCCAGGTGTGGAGCAACTGGGCATCAATCTCCTCCTTGGAAGTGTTGACGATGAAGCTTTCGGTCTCGAGCAGGTCTTCGATCTCAGACAGGAACCAGGGGTCGATACCCGTCAACGAATGAATCTCGGTGCAAGTAAACCCAAGACGAAACGCGTCAGCGATAACCCAGAGACGATCGCAATCAGGTGTTTTCAGGGCTGCGGCGACATAATCGCGTGCCGCATCACCGCTAAGGCCTTCAGGTAGCTGGGAATCGAGCCCGGCTCGACCGGTCTCAAGACTGCGGATCGCCTTCTGGATCGATTCTTGAAACGTTCTGCCAATCGCCATAACTTCACCGACGGATTTCATCTGCGTGGTCAACACGTTGTCGGCCTGCGGGAATTTTTCGAAGTCAAAGCGAGGGATCTTTGTCACGACATAGTCGATGGCCGGCTCAAAGGACGCCGGGGTCGCACCGCCGGTAATGTCATTTGCCAGCTCATCCAATGTATAACCCACAGCAAGTTTTGCGGCGACTTTCGCGATGGGAAATCCTGTGGCTTTAGAAGCCAGAGCAGAAGATCGGGACACTCTGGGATTCATCTCCACCACGACCATGCGGCCATCCCGGGGATTGACTGCGAACTGCACATTGGAGCCCCCTGTATCCACACCGACCTCTCTCAGAACCGCGATACTGGCGTTGCGCATCAACTGATATTCTCGATCGGTCAGAGTCTGGGCGGGTGCTACGGTTATCGAGTCCCCGGTATGGATACCCATGGCATCCAGGTTTTCGATCGAACACACCACGATACAGTTATCTCTCTGGTCACGAACCACTTCCATCTCGAATTCTTTCCAGCCGAGGATGGATTCCTCGATCAGAAGTTCTTTGGTGGGTGATGCATCCAGGCCCCGGCGGCAGATATCGACAAACCCGGCCTCATCGTATGCGATACCCCCGCCACTTCCGCCAAGCGTAAAACAGGGGCGAACGATCAACGGGAAACCAATCTGACCGCCGACCTGCAGTGCTTCATCCAGAGAATGAACGAGTTCACCCGGGACCGTCGGCAGGTCAATGGCCCGCATCGCGTTTCTGAAAGCCTGCCGGTCTTCAGCTTTGTCAATAGCCGCCCGGTTGGCACCAATCATCTCTACGTCGAACATTTCGAGTACACCATGACGGGCAAGGTCCAACGAACAATTTAGTCCGGTCTGGCCGCCCATGGTCGGCAGCAGAGCATCGGGGCGCTCTTTTTCAATAATGGTTGCAATGGAACGCCAATGGACCGGCTCAATATAGGTGGCATCGGCAAACTCCGGATCGGTCATGATCGTAGCCGGATTGGAGTTGACCAGTACCACGCGGTAGCCTTCCTGACGCAGCGCCTTGCAGGCCTGGACGCCCGAATAGTCGAACTCGCAACCCTGGCCGATTACGATCGGACCAGCGCCGATGATCAGAATCGTCTGGAGATCAGATCGTCTAGGCACAGCGGGCCTTCGCTACCTTGCTCATCATATGCGCAAATCGCTCAAACAGACTACTGATATCCTGAGGACCAGGACTGGCCTCCGGATGCCCCTGAAAGGAGAATGCTGCATGATCGGTCAGTTCAATACCTTGAATGGATTGATCAAACAGAGAACGGTGGGTCACTTTCACACTTTCTGGCAGAGTTTCCGGATCAATTGAAAAGCCATGGTTCTGGCTGGTGATAAAAACACGTCTACTGGCAAGATCGACGACCGGGTGGTTTGCACCATGATGCCCGAACTTCATTTTCAGTGTTCGGGCTCCGGACGCCAGAGCCAGTAACTGGTGTCCCAGGCAGATCCCGAAAATGGGAATGCCGGAATGAAGGATCTGACGAATCGCTGAGATCGCGTAGGTACAGGGCTCAGGATCACCCGGTCCGTTGGAGAGAAAAACCCCGTCGGGATTACCTGCCAACACCTCGTCAGCAGTGGTGTCAGCGGGGACCACGGTCACCTCGCATCCCTCGTCGACCAGCAGCCTAAGAATATTGTGCTTGATCCCAAAATCGTAGGCCGTTACACGAAACCGCCACTGTCCGGCCATAGCGAAACCCGATCCCGGTTGCCAGCCACCTTCATGCCACTGATAAGACCGCTTGGTCGTGACCTCCCGGGCAAGATCCATGCCCTTCAAACCGGGAAAACTGCGCGCCTTAGCCAAGGCCCTGTCCGAATCGATCTGACCGGCCTGGATACAGCCATTCTGAGAACCCCTCTGGCGCAGTAAACGAGTCAATTTTCTTGTGTCAATCCCACTGATGGCAACGATGCCCTGCGCACGAAGAAATTCGGGCAGCGACTGGCTCGATCGGTAGCTGCTCACCCTACGGGGCAAATCACGAATCACCAGGCCGGCCGGCACTCGGTCCCACGATTCATGATCTTCACAATTGATGCCCGTATTTCCGACATGCGGATAAGTCAGGGTGATGATCTGCCGAGCGTAGGAGGGATCGGAGAGGATCTCCTGATAGCCGGTCATGGCGGTGTTGAATACCACCTCACCGCTGGTCTCGCCACAAGCACCGATTGACCAACCTTCAAAGACTGTACCGTCTTCGAGAACGAGAAGTGCCTGATCAGCCGGCATAGTCTCCGAACGCGAGACACAAAAAAAAGGGGAAGCGATTGCTCCCCCTTTTTTCGGTTTTTAGGCACCAACTCATGTTGGGCGCGGGATTATACGCAGAGAGTTGGCTCCTGGCAACCTTATCTGGCTCAGGTGCTCAGCCCCAGCACATCAGCCATGTCATAAACGCCAAACTCCTGGCCGGCAAGCCATGCTGCTGCGCGCAAAGCACCATTGGCATAGATGGCGCGGCTAGTCGCTTTGTGTGCAATTTCCACCCGCTCCCCTGTTCCGGCAAACATCACGCTGTGCTCACCGACGATATCACCCGCCCGGACCGTGGCAAATCCGATGTCATGATCCCTGCGGGCACCGGCCTGCCCGTGACGTACAAAAACGCCGTTCTCAGCGAGCGTCCTGTCAAGGGCCTGGGCGATCACTTCTCCCATCCGCAACGCTGTACCGGATGGCGCATCGACCTTATTGCGGTGATGTGATTCGATCACTTCAATGTCGACAGTGTCTCCGAGTGCCTGCGCAGCAACCTGCAGCAGTTTTAAGCAGAGATTGACACCGACACTCATGTTAGGTGCCAGCACAACGCCGATTTCACCAGCCGCATCGTTGATCAGAGTGCGATCCTGATCAGTCAATCCGGTGGTACCGATCACGATCTGCCGGTGATGACGGCGGCAGAAGTCCGTGTGGCTCAATGTTGCGGCCGGCACGGTGAAATCAATCAGGGTGTCGAAGTCGACACCGTCAATGGAATCAGTGACTGGAACACTCACAGAACCTGAACCTGCTAATTCACCCGCATCCCGACCCACGCCCTCATGACCGGGTTGTTCAAACGCATGAGTAAGTTCAAAGCGCGGATCGTCACGCATGGCCTGTATTAGTGTCTGGCCCATGCGACCAGCCGCACCCGCGATCGCAACCCGGATCATGTGTGCCCTGGCGGTATCATGAGAATTCTTTTTTCACACCCCGTGCCTCACAACAGGTCACGAACACCATCGCGCTCTTCAACGAGTTCACCTTCGCTCAACGACATCCGCTCACGACTGAATTCATTGATCTCCAGACCCTCAACGATCTCGTAACGGCCTCCAGCACAGGTCACTGGATACGAGTAGATCAGCCCAGATTGTATGCCGTAACTGCCATTGGACGGTACGCCCATGCTGACCCAGTCACCGTCCGGGGTGACGGAGTTCCAGGTACGCACATGATCGATGGCAGCCGATGCAGCCGATGCAGCACTGGAGGCACCCCGGGCCTTGATGATTGCAGCTCCGCGCTGCTGTACAGAAGGAATAAACTCGTCTTTCAGCCAGGCATCGTCGACCAGTTCCGTCGCGGGCTTTCCATCCACCGTCGCGTGGTAAATGTCGGGATACTGGGTCGCGGAATGATTACCCCAAATGGTCATCCGGCTGACAGCACTGGGGACAGATCCTGTTCTTGCTGCAAGTTGGCTGACCGCCCGGTTGTGATCCAGGCGGGTCATCGCAGTGAACTGGGATGGATCGAGGTCTGGAGCATTGGCCGCAGCAATCAGGGCATTGGTGTTTGCTGGATTACCAACCACCAGAACCTTGACATCGCGACTGGCGCTGGCGTTGAGCGCTTTTCCCTGCACCGAGAAGATCTGTGCATTCGCGGCCAGCAGGTCTCCGCGTTCCATGCCCGGACCGCGGGGCCTGGCGCCAACCAGCATTGCGTAGTCTGCATCACCAAATGCCACCTCCGGCTCATCACTTGCGACCACCCCGGACAGCAACGGGAATGCTCCGTCATCAAGCTCCATCACGGTACCACGAAGAGCATCCATGGCCGGTGTGATCTCGAGTAACTTCAGAATGACGGGCTGATCCTGGCCCAGCATCTCACCTGCTGCGATCCTGAACAGCAGAGCGTAACTGATCTGGCCGGCGGCACCGGTAACGGTAACTTTGACTGGTGATTTCATTGAGGGCTTCCTTGAGACATTCATTGCCGGAAACAGTCCGGCTGGTCAATACTGCCAAACAGTTCCGGGGTCAACGCGGCGGAGATTGTACCCGCAACAACGGACCGCCCCAACCCGTAATCAGATTACCCCCAGCACAGTTCTCCGTCAGCGGGCACAGCGTGCTCAACTGACCTCGTCCCTGAAACAGGGCGGAGCCTTGTCAATGACTCATGAGCATTGGCTGGGAAGCTTGATTGATCAAATCACTCGTCGCACCACCAAAGATCAATTGCCGTAGTCGACTTTGAGTATAGGCTCCTTTGATGATCAGATCGGCCTGGAATTGTTGGGCTTCTTCAAGGATCGCCTCACCGACACCACGGCTGCCACGTTCGACGACTCGCGACTCGACATTGATACCGGAGGTCTTCAGGTGCTGCGCCAGCCGATCGCCTTCTGGACCCGCCACGGTCGCTCCTTTGACTGTCAGGACCAGTACCTCCTGGCTTGTCTGGAGCAGGGCAGCACCTGCAGTCAGGGTCCGGCAGGTCTCGGTACTGGCATTCCACGCCACTACAATTCTGCTGCCGACCTGCGCCGGAATCTCGTTGCTCACGATCAACAGTGGCCGCCCACTGTCAAACAGCACGGCCTCAGCGGTGGTCTTCCAGTCTACAGCAGGATCACCGACCACTCGGCTGATCACAGACAGGTCAAAAAGCCTGGCGTACTCGCCGATTCCCTCTGGCCCCGAGCCGACCATCTCCGTCCAGCCAGCTCGCAACCCGCTGCCTGTGATATTCCCCTCTTGGATACTTCGCTCAGCCAGCAGGCTCCGGAATGTCTCCCGGGCCGCCTCTGCCTGCTGGCGCCCTTCTTCCTCGAACTCTGCGAGATAGTCTCCCGGCAGGGTAATTCCTTCGCCGGCGATTATCGGCAATACCTGACGGCAGAATGCGCCTTCAATATAGCCGTCATTACCAACCAGTAGACAGGCCGCATCCAGCGCTGCGACGGTTGGCTGCGTGTTGTTAAAAGGCAGTAAGATCGTTTTCATCAAGGTCATATCATGGTTCCTCGGACGTCTGGTCCACACCTCAACTATGCCATTGTACCCACATCGATAGCTGTCTGATTTTACTCAATTAATATATTTCTCGGCGATCACAAGCAGCTCGCGGCCGGCAAATTCGTATCGCCAGCCGCTGAGCACACCCAATCTGCGATCACCCCTAGCAAGAGCCCGCATATCATCGCGCCTGGCAACCACAGATGTCGGAATACCGGCAGCGCCAGTCAGTTCCTTAAGTCGCGTCCAAAGACGCGCATCCAGTGATTTTTCACGGTCAGACCGCTTTGCCGTGGGTGCTCTGGCAGAATACTGTTCTGCCTGTCGCCGTCCCTGGGCCACGCTCTCAATCAGGGCATCACCCCATCGCTTCACGCTGGCCGATGCACTCTGGTCAAGATGGCGCAGATCACTGACATCCTTGGGCTGCAACGCAGCAATCGCCAGAATTTGCTTGTCCGCCAGTATCCACTGCCGCGGAAGGTCGCGCTGCATAGCGGTCTGCTCCCGCCACAGAGCGAGAACACTCGCAACGCTCTGACCGAGCCGGTCCATTCCTCGGGCCGCGTTAGCCACCTTTTCGACAGCTCCCTGGTAGGAGCCCTCGAGGATCTCGGTGCTGCAAAGCGTCTCAAAGTCCTCGGTCGCCCAACTTCGGCGTTGCATTCGAACCAGTTCTTGATCGAGGTGTACGTAGAGTGGGCCGAGGTAGCGGGCGTCGTCCAGAGCATAGGTGATCTGCTGGTCAGTTAGGGGTCGCCGACACCAGGCAGTACGGGTATGACTCTTGGCAAGCTTCACACTGCAGATATCATCAACCAGAGAAGCATAGCCAACCTGCTCACCGAATCCACAAAAGGACGCCGCGATCTGGGTGTCAAACAAGGGCGCGGGCAGCACACCGAGTTCACAGTGTATGACCTCCTGGTCCTGTCGCGCGGAATGAATGATCTTCAGCGGTCCCGATGGGCCCAGAATCCGGGACAATGGCGCGGGATCGATGTTCGCGAGCGGATCGATACAAACGGTCCAATCCGGTGTAGAAAGCTGCAGCAGGCAGAGTTTTGGATAGTACGTGCGGATACGTTCGAACTCAGTATCTACGCCTATCCAGGGCGCATTCAACGCATCCTTGCAAATTCGCTCAAGCCCATCGGCTGTCCGGATCATGTCACCCACGGCCGTGCCCGTCAGGCTGATCATAGGCAGTCAAGACTGAATCCACCTGCTTGCAAAGATGTTCCGGAACATCAAACTCAGACTATGCAAAGGTTTTGTCCGGGCGGCAAACATTTGTGACATCCCAAGATGATATCATTAAGGATCATCAACTCAGGCCGTACGCCCTTCCCATAACTCAGACAGGCAATGCTTTATTACCTTCGCTTGTTCATTGAACTGTGCCTTTTCCGGCAACAGGCCGCGAACGTACCGCGATCAGAATCCCTGCTGCTCGTCACTGCAACCGCTGCAGTCCTCAGTGCCGCAATAAACGCGATACCTGACGAAGGTTTTGGACGGGGGCTGTTACTGTCGGTGTGCCAGATTGTCCTGTTCAGCGGCATCATCTGGGTAGCCCTCAAGATCAAGGGAGTTCCAGAACGCTGGCTGCAGACGCTGACCGGAATATTCGGTGCGACCACGATACTTCAGCTGCTCACCCTGCCGCTTTTCGGCTGGCAGAAACCGCTGGTTTCTGCCGAGACCGGCCAGTTGATACTCACCATACCTCTGATGATCGTCGCGGCTATCGCTATCTGGTCGCTGACGGTCATGGCCTCGATTCTGCGCCAGGCGATGGAAATCAGGATCGCCGGTGCAATTCTGCTGGTTATTTTCTGCCAGGCCCTAGTCTTGTTCACCATCTCGCTGCTGATAGGCTCACCCGCGCGCTAGCTTCCCTCCCTTGCATCTTCATATTCTGGGTATCTGCGGTACGTTCATGGGCGGACTGGCACTGTTGGCCCGCGAACTGGGGCACCAGGTCACAGGTTCCGACACCAGCACCTATCCCCCCATGTCCGATATGCTTTCTAACGCAGGCATCGAGGCCTTCGAGGGCTACCATCCTGAGCACCTGGTGCCGGAGACAGACCTTGTACTGGTCGGCAATAGTCTGTCACGTGGCAACGCAGCTGTTGAGGCAATGCTCGAGCGGCGACTCGCCTATACGTCGGGACCAGCATGGCTGGCACAGACTGTGCTTAGCCAAAGAAAAGTCCTAGCGGTCGCAGGCACCCACGGCAAGACCACCACCAGCGCCATGCTGGCACATATTCTTGGCGCCTGCGGACCTGCGCCCGGGTTCCTGATAGGCGGTCTGCCGGGTACCTTTAAGACTTCAGCCCAGCTTGGCGACAGCGACCTCTTCGTCATCGAAGCCGACGAGTATGACACTGCGTTCTTTGACAAGCGCTCGAAATTCATTCATTACCATCCTGATATTGCGGTTCTGACCAATCTCGAGTTTGACCACGCCGATATATTCAATTCGATCGAAGACATCGAACGTCAGTTTCATCACTTGATTCGCACCGTGCCACCGGATGGGCGGCTGATTGTCAATGGCGATGACAAACGACTCGGCCATGTGCTCTCGATGGGTTACTGGACACCGGTCGAATTTTGGAACACTCAAAGACCGGCTGTTGACGACTGGCAGGTCGCAAACGACAACCCGGATAGCAGCCGTTTCACGGTTTCTCGCCAGGGCAGCAATGCGGGGACCGTGGCCTGGGACTTAATTGGCCGGCACAACCTCAGCAACGGTGTTGCTGCCGTAGCGGCCGCGGTAGCCACTGGTACCCCCGTAACAGATGCCTGTGAGGCACTGGCTTCATTCAAACTACCAGGCCGCAGACTCGAACTGGTGAGCCACCGGATCGATGGAACTCGCCTGTTTGACGACTTCGCTCACCATCCAAGCGCCATCACCGCAACGCTCAAAGCGCTGCGACAACAAACCAGCCAAGGTCGACTCATCGCAGTCATAGACCCCCGCTCCAACACGATGAAGCTCGGGATTCACGTCACCGAGCTTAGCAACGCAATCCTAGATGCCGACATCACCATAGTGTTCAAACATAACGGGCTGCATTGGGATCCGGCAACGCTTGCACCGCCTGACAACAGCACTAAACTACATGTATTGGAGAGCGCCTCGGAGATCCTGAGCGAACTCAAGGCTCAAGTCAGGCCCGGTGACACAGTGGTATTGATGAGCAATGGCAGCTTTGACGGACTGCGAACAGGGCTCTCGAGCTGGATGGATGCCTCGGGCTGCGATTGAACGTAAATCGGAAACTATAACTTTCAGAGGAAGCAGCACATGTGGAGCAAATGGACATCACTGATCCTGGCACTTTTCTTGGGATCGTTTGCCAACGCTCAAGAATTCGAACTGGGCGCCAACTATCATCGACTGAACGAGGCCCAACCGGTCCATACAGGAGACAAAATCGAAGTTCTTGAGTTGTTCTGGTACCGCTGCCCACACTGCTACCGACTTGAGCCCTACCTGAAACAGTGGCTCAACAGCAAACCTGAATCCGTCGAATACGTTCGCATGCCGGCAGTCCTGAATAAGTCGTGGGCCTTCGATGCACGCGCCTACTACACATTTGTCGCACTTGACCTGGTCGAGAAACTGCATGAACCCTATTTTGATGCGATCCACAAGGACCGCAAGCGAATCCTGACCGTGGAACAACTGGCGGACTGGGCAAGCGAACACGACGTCGACCGGAACGCGATACTCGACACATTCACATCCTTTGGTGTTGATTCCATGCTGGCCCATGCCATGGACATGACACCCAGGTATGAAACAGACGGCGTACCCACAATCATCGTCGACGGCAAGTACCGCAGCAAAGTCTCCATGGCAGGTGGCCACAACGAACTGATGGACCTGATCAATCACCTGACTGCTGTGGCCAAGGACGAGCGGGGTGAGTAATCCTGCTGCTTTGCCCGGGACCGATCACGCTTGACCCGCCAACTTTCCGGTTGCCGAATCTACTTTCATGTTGGGTTGGCGAAGGCAGCATCGACCTGCCTGCAGAAACGGGTCTTCCCTGCCCTCAAGGGCATCCAACACCTTCACCATAATCGTTACTGGCAGTACCGACAGATCATCAGCAGACCGATTCCCGGTCCGCATGGGAGCGGCAGCCATTTGCAATTATCCTAGGCGCGGCGGATCAAGGCGATATGGTGAGCATGTATCCCTGGCAATACGGCACGATCTTCGACGACCTCGCAGCCATACTCACCGAAACATCGTCTAAATTCCGGTACTCCGATCATCGGCAGATCTTTCGAGTGCCCTGCGTGCCTCCATAACCTCTTCTGCAATGCGTGAACCACCGAATCCGCATAGTAGGACACGATGAGATAACGTGCCGATATCCGGGCCAGTTCGGAGATGACATGCTCGCGGTGACCGGCGTCGCGAATGTGATGGAAGAACCGAAAATTGAATACCAGGTCAAACTCTTCATCGGCAAAAGGTAACCGCTGATACAGATCTACCTGTGCAGTTTCAATCGGCGTACCAATCGTGCCCTCGGCCCCGACCAGTGCCTTGATGTGTTCAAGCCGCAGATCTGCACACACTAGACGCCGCGTGGCAGCTTGGCGCAGCTGCGGAGTGAATCGACCATGCCCGCAGGGGACATCGATAACTTCCTCCAGAGGCTCAGCGACCTGAGCCAACATACTATCGACGAATCTTTGCTCGCGGTAGTTGAGAACCGACTGCGAGCCTCGATAACGTTTCTTCAGATAGGTCGCTCGATCAGCATCCATCATGGCACATTACCTTGAAACATTGGTTCTGCACGGTGAGCACATTCAATCAAGCCACGTGGAGATAGGGCGGGAGCCCCGAACGCCCGGAGGATAAGCACGCAGTTCCCAAAGATAGTACCACAGCTTCCTGTGAAGCCTGCCAAATCTCCGATACTCGAGATCTTCTGCATAACGCACTCGACGACGATAGTCACTGGCCACCTGCGTTATGTCCCGGTCAACCCCATAACCCTCGAAGAACCAGGTGGCCTCTGGCCCAACCAGGAAAAGCCGTTCGAGTTCCCGGATGCGCTGGATCCAGTTGAGTGACTCATAACGCTGCAGCCTATTGACATCGACCAGGAAGAACCTGAATTGGGCGTCAGCACATTCCTGGATGAGCAGATTTCCACGGCGCAGGTCCCGATGACGGAAACCATGATCGTGAAGGCGTGCCAGAAACATCCCCAGTTCCTGCATCAGAGCCTTTGTACTTTCTTCTGGACTCGCTGCCGACATGAGATCCTGCAAAGGGGCAGCGTTGACATGTTGCGAGCCGAACAAACCCATCACGCCTTGACCCATGCCGCGTCGACGTAACCCCAATAAAGGCCTAGGCACGTCAAAGCCAGCTGCGATCAATGCAAAAGATTTATTCCAGCTCTGAACGGACTTTCCTGCCCGGAATGCATACACCGCAGCATCCACGGCATGAGCCGCACGAAAGCACTTAAGCCAAAGGTCAGCCTCCCCAATCCGTAGGCGCCTGAGCAGATTACGCGCGTCACGAACCGACACGCTTTCCGGCAACGTGAGAAGCTCCTCAGGATCCTCCCGTACGGCGTTCGGCAGACTCTCAAACAGGCCCGAATCTATCCACCCATCCCAACTAGTCGTCTTCCAGCGACAGTAACGCTGGCGAAAATGGTCTGGAATCGCAAACACGGTATGTTGATCAGCGGCTATCGGCAAGGGCATGGTTAACTCCCAGCCAATCTATCCGCTTGAAAGCGCTGATCGCAGAGTAGGGTCCAGGCAGCATCAGCACCTCTTCATCTGGATTCATTCAGTAGCCAAAAGCCACTTGCCTGGCCGTGGCGGACCATGCCATGACTCGCAGTCAGACATTTCCGGCATTCTTGTCGACTGATCGCTTCGACCGGTTAGAGCGGCCAGCCGGGATTTTACGAACCGCAGACAACCCCCTCTCTTTCGAGATCCTCGACAGTACGTTCAATGCCTTGCCGCAGAATACCGATCATCTGATCTATCTGCCCGTGTGAAATCACTATAGGCGGTGACATCACACACATGTTGATCAGCGGTCGCACCAGCAGGCCCAGCACCTGACAATGTGCATCGATCCGATTGCCGATCTCGTAATCCAACTCGAGTGGTTGACGGGTCTTTTTACTCACGACACATTCCAGACAACCCATCAACCCCAGACCCCGTATATCCCCCACAATGGGTAGGTCAGCCAGGGTTCGGAGCTGCTGCTGCAGATAAGGCCCGACCTCACGAGCATGTTCAAGCAGGCCTTCACCATCAATGATATCCATGTTGGCAAGTGCGGCGGCACAGGCCACCGGATGACCTGAATAGGTAAACCCGTTGGAAAAAACAGCACCACGCGCACTGTCACCGCCCACCCTTGAGACCAGGCGATCTGATATCAGTACCGCACCCAACGGCACATAGCCCGAGGTGATCCCTTTGGCGCAGGTAATGATGTCCGGAACGATGCCAAATTCAGATTCGGACGCGAACCAGTGACCCAGCCGGCCGAACCCGGTAACCACCTCGTCCGAGATAGTGATGACGTCGTAGCGCCTGCAGAGCTCCTGGCATGCCGCATGATAACCCTCTGGCGGAACGATGACGCCACCTGACGCCAGAACCGGCTCGGCAATGAAGGCGGCAACGCGCTCAGGTCCGATCTTAAGAATCTTGGCCTCGAGTTCGTCGACCAACTTCTGACAGAAAGCTGCTTCCGCCATATTCTCCGGCCGCCGGTAAGGATTGGGAGAGGAAACAAAGTGGACCTGATCAAGAGCGGTATCCAGCCAGTTCTTGTCGCGCGACTTACCGGAGGCCGCAGCGGCAAGGTGGGTGCTTCCATGGTAGGCATCCTGGCGGGAGATGATGTGCTTTTTCTCTGGTCGCCCCTGCACGTTGTTGTAGAACATACAGAAACGAAGCGCCGAGTCCACAGCTGTAGACCCGCCGGTTGTGAAAAAAACGTGGTCCAGGTCACCTGGAGACACGGCGGCCAACCGCTCAGCCAACCGGGCCGCGGGCGCTGTTGGATGACTCCAGGGGCTGATATAAGACAACTCCAGGGCCTGCCTCGAGATGGCTTCGGCGATCTCGGGGCGACCATGGCCAACATTGACACACCACATCCCGCTGGGGCCGTCGAGCAGGCGGTTGCCCTGAGCGTCGTACACGTAGACTCCTTTGCCGGAACCGATGATGGTCCGCGACGGATTCGGCTGGTCAAACGATTTCCAGGGGTGAACTACATGCGTGTCCATGCGTCGAATAGCAGGCAGGTCGAACCCTGGTGTGATCTGTGATTTCATCCGTTTGTATCTCCTAAAGATCCTTGATCCGCCGTCGATCAGTCAGCAGCCGTAACCATTTTGGCATTAATCTGGGCAAGACTGCCCGGTGCCGGCGCCTTGACCAGTGACATCGACGGTATGTGAGACTTGAGTTGTTGGTGAAACTGTAGAACACCGGCTTCCAGATCCGCCAGGTTGTTCATCGGGAACACGCTGCTGCGGGCAGCTTCCTGTAACCAGTTGACCAGCGCGTGATCCTCTCGGTATGTCATGCGATCGATACGGGCACTCAGGTAGCAGCTTACCTCCAGATCACGGCTCGCCCCCGGCAATGCGTATTCCCGGCCCACGACACGAGTACTTTCTGGCCCGGCAGGCAACGACATGTAGAACCCCGCCTTCTCCGGATAGAAGTAAATGACAGCATTAGGGAAAACACCAAAATACAGCCACAACCTGCGGTTCTTCTCCGGCAGGTGGGCCTGTTGGGGAAGCAGGGACTTATAGCGCGCGACACTCCAGCTACGCGCCGGGTAATCGTCAACGACTCCGCTGGAGATCGGAATATCACCGATCAAACGGTCCTGGTAGGTACGGCCATAGAGTTCCTGCAGCGCCGGGTGTGCTGCGGGCACGTGGTAACCCTCGTTGTCAATGTCGTGGAAAAACTTCCAGTTGTATCCGACGACCTCCTCGTATTCACGTCCCCAGGGCACCATATCGGCAAGGCGATACGGTGCGACTTGGTCACTGATCGCCGCCAGTTTCTCAGAAACGGCGGGTCCGGAACCTTCAAATCGTAGAAAAATCAGCCCATGCCACGTTTCCAGAGCAATCGGCACCAAGCCGTGCTGCTCTTTCTCAAAGCCTGGAAATCCCTTCGGGTGCGGCACGCTCTTGAGGCGCCCATCTAGGTGATAGGTCCAGCCATGGAACGGACAACGCATGACATGGCCGCAGTGCCCCTGTTTGGCAGGTACGACACGCGACCCCCGATGCCGGCAGACATTGTGGAATGCGCGAAGCTCACCCGTGTCGCTTCTGACCACCACGGCCCGTTCACCGGCCACGTCGAATGTCAGGTAATCACCCGGGTCTGGCAGATCGGATAGGTGACCGGCCAGCATCCACTGCCGGCGGAAAAGGCCTTCAGTTTCAAGGTGAAATAACTCTTCACTGGTGTAGGCCCAGGGTGCGAGCATTCCGTCGTTGGAGAGGTGTTCAGTCACTCGGACCTGCCAGGTGAATCGCCAGGATTGTTGCTGCGAGATCGCGTAAAACTTCTGTTGAGAGGGCAAGGATAGGTCAAGTCTCGGTGAACGTCTACAAAATGAAAAGATGCCGGCCGCAGCCTCATTCGGTACCCGGCCCGCTCGAGAAGACATCATTCGGTCCCCAGTCTTTCTGCCTTTTACGACGACGGTGTAGACTCGCCCCCGGGCTGCGCAGGATCTGAAGTAATGAAAGGACGAAAAACACTCGTCAGTACTGATTTCAATATACCGGAAGGTCTCGAGGCCTCCCGATTCAGGTTGCGCATGCTGACAGTCCACGACCTGATCAAGGATTTCGATGCCGTGATGACCAGCAGTGAACACCTGCAAGAGAGCTTCAGTGTCATCACGGGATCCAACTGGCCGGAGGGACTGACTCTGGAAGACAACCTGATAGATCTGGGCTGGCACCAGCGGGAATTCACCCTTTGCTACTCGTTTGCCTATACCGTCGTTTCGCTTTCCGAGGGGCAGTGCCTGGGCTGTGTCTACATTGATCCAAGCCCTAAGACCGGCTACGACGCCATGGTGACGATGTGGGTCAGAGCATCGGAACTGGAGAGCGGGCTGGATGCCAAGCTTTACGATTCAGTCAAAACCTGGATCCGTGCGCGCTGGCCATTTGAACGCCCTGCGTACCCGGTCCGGGAGATACCGCTGGAACGATGGTTTACACTGCCTGACCATTGCTGATCCCGGACCCCTACCGTGCCCCCCCTGCCAGCCGAAATATTCAAAGCCTACGACATCCGCGGCATCGTCGGTGAGTCTTTGACTGAGTCTATCGTCGAATCTATCGGCAAGGCCATCGGCAGCGAAGCATTGAGCCTGGGAGAGAGAAGCGTCATCATCGGCAGAGATGGCCGCCTGTCAGGTCCGGTTATCGCCGGAGCGCTGGCCCGTGGCATCCAGGCCACGGGTTGTGATGTCGTTGATATCGGTATCGTACCGACACCACTGACCTACTTCGCCACGCACCATCTTGGCATTGGTTCTGCAGTCTCTGTCACGGGCAGCCACAACCCTCCGCAATACAACGGCCTCAAGATCATGATCGCCGGTGACACACTGTCCGGCGACCGCATCCAGGCCCTGCGCCGTCGGGTAGAACAGGGCGAGTTGGCGAGCGGCACAGGCGGACATCGCACCGAAGACATCCGGCCGGCATACCGCGATCGCGTGACCGAAGACATCTCACTCAAGAGGCCGCTCAAAGTGGTGATCGACTGTGGAAACGGTGTCGCCGGTGGTATCGCTCCACAATTACTGCGCGACATCGGTTGTGAAGTGATTGATCTGTTCTCCGAAGTCGATGGCACCTTCCCCAATCATCATCCCGATCCCAGTCAGTTGGAAAACCTGCAGGATGTCATCACTACCGTCTCGGAGGAAAAAGCTGAATTCGGTATGGCACTGGATGGTGATGGCGATCGGCTGGGGGTGGTCTCGGCAGACGGAAGCGTCATCTGGCCCGACCGCCAGTTGCTGCTGTTTGCCCAGGATGTCCTGCAACGCAACCCCGGTGCGGAGATCATCTACGACGTCAAATGTTCCAGGGTACTCCCTGAAGCCATCGCCGCTGCTGGCGGCCAACCGACCATGTGGAAGACCGGGCACTCGTTCATCAAGGCAAAGTTGAAAGAAACTGGCGCCGCGCTCGCCGGCGAGATGAGTGGTCATATTTTCTTCAAGGAACGCTGGTATGGTTTTGACGACGGCATCTACGCTGCCGCCCGGCTCTGCGAACTGCTGGCGCGGCACCCTGAGTCACCAGCCACGGTTTTCTCAGGCATTCCCGATACGGTCAGTACACCGGAACTGCGCCTGGAGATGAGCGAGGGTGAACACCATATCCTGATCGATCAGCTGATCAAATCAGCCCGGTTTCCAGGCGGGGAGATCTGCAACATCGATGGCGTACGGGTCGATTTCGAGAACGGTTTTGGCCTGGCCAGGGCCTCGAACACCACGCCCACGGTGATCCTTCGGTTCGAAGCAGACGATAGGTCGATGCTGGAGAAGATCCAGGCCCAGTTCCGCTCACAGCTGCTCTCGATCCGTGCCGACCTGGACCTGCCCTTCTGAGATCAGAAAGTTACCCGCGAGCCGGACAGCGCCTGTTGACCCGGGTCGACAAACATGACCGAGCCGGGCCTCACACTTAAACGTACCCTCTGGCAGGGAGCCCTGTTCACACTACTGGCCTGCTTTCTGTTCTCAAGCCAGGACACCCTCGTCAAGTGGTTGTCCAGTGACTACACCCTCCTGCAGTTGCTGCTGGTCCGCAGCCTGCTCAGTGTCCCCGTTCTGATTCTGGCCATACTCGTTCGTTTCGGCCGACAAGGCCTAACGACGACCAATTCTGGCGCTCATTTCTTTAGGGCCCTGCTGAATCTGGTTGCTTTCCTGAGTTATTACTTCGCCATCTCTCGCATGCCCCTAGTTGACGCGATCTCGATTGTCTCTGCCTCCCCGTTGTTCCTGACGCTACTTTCAGGCATCGTACTCGCAGAGTATCCCAATGGCCGACAGGTTCTTGCCATCATCACGGGTTTCATCGGTGTGATATTCATCGTGCAACCTTCCGGCAGTTCAGTGGACTGGCTGGGTGCCGGCGCTGCTGTTTTCGGTTGCTTCTTGTTCGCAGCACTGGGCATCCAGACACGCAGAATGTCCGCCAGTGAATCTACCGAGCTGATGCTGTTGACCGGTGCCCTGTTGGTTCTGGCCGTCAGCCTGCTGGCAGCACCATTCTTGTGGCAGACACCCACTCGGGAGGATTTCGCACTGATGATTCTGCTGGGCCTGGTAGGGCTTGGCGGACAGTACGCACTGACTAATGGCTTCAAGTATGCGCCCGTCTATCTCGTTGGAACACTGGAGTACAGCACCCTGGGGTGGGCTGCTTTCTACGGTTGGCTGGTTTTCAATGACCTGCCGGGGGCGAGTGTCATGGCCGGTGCCGCCCTGGTTGTTGGCAGTGGAATCGTGGTATTGGCCTCGGAACAAGACAAAGGCCATTGACTCCGGGCGATCAGTGCCTATACGGGCCTGCGCGAAACCCGCTGTCCTCCTAATCCTGGTTGCCCGCCTCTATAGCGCTGGGCTGGCGATACCCACGAGGAAGGGCCCGGCCTCGCTGGGCCCTCGCACCGACATAATGCTCGAAATCCGAGGGCTTGAGTTTCATGTGCTGGCGACCCGAATGTATTCGCAGTCGCTGGCCTTCCTGAAACACAACCACACTAATCACTTTCTCCTCGCCGGACCTGTACCGGGCGGCAGGCACATTGATGATCTTGACCCCTTTGCCTTTCGCCAGGACCGGCATCTCGGCGAGTGGGAATATCAGCAGCCTGCCGGCACTGGTCACCGCGGCGATCCAGTCGTCCTCGTGGTCAAGGACACGTTGCGGTGGCAGGACACCCACATCCCGGGCCCGAAGTACCGCTTTGCCTGATTTGTTCCGGGTCATCATTTCTTCCAGGGGTGCAACAAATCCATATCCGGCATCAGTGGACAACAGGTACAAGTCATCGCTACTACCAATCATGACCCCGCGGAAAGTTGCTCCGGTGGGTGGCTTGAGCTGTTTGCCTACCGGTTCACCCAGCCCCCTTGCAGACGGCAGTGTGTGTGCCGGCAATGAATAGGTCCGGCCGCCCGAGTCTATCGTCAGCAGGGGTTGATTAGTCCGTCCGACGCCGGCATGCAGATAACCGTCGTCACCCCGGTAATTCAGTTCACGGGGATCGATCTCTGTTCCTTTGGCCGCCCGGATCCAACCCTTCTGTGACAGAACCACGGTGATCGGCTCCGATGGAATCAGGTCGGTTTCGTTGAGCGCTCTGGCAGCATCCCGCTCGACCAACGGTGAGCGTCGCTCATCCCCGAACTCCTCGGCATCGCTGAGCAGTTCATCGCGCACCACACGCTTCAGCCGGTCTCGGGACTTAAGGATTTTTTGCAGCTCGCGTCTTTCGCGGGCCAGTTCCTCTTCTTCACCCTTGATCTTCAATTCCTCCAGGCGCGCCAGATGACGCAGCTTAAGATCGAGAATCGCTTCAGCCTGGTCTTCTGACAGACGGAAACGTTTCATCAGGACAGGGCCTGGCTTGTCTTCCTTTCGAATGATCTTTATCACCGCATCTATATTCAGAAAGGCGACCAGCAACCCCTCCAGAATGTGCAGGCGCCTGATCACTCGATCCAGACGGAACTGCAGCCGGCGTCTGACGGTTTCCAGCCTGAAATCCAGCCACTGCCGGAGCAACTGCTTGAGGTCGTACACACGGGGCCGGCCATCCAGACCTATCGCATTCATGTTGACGCGATGGCTCTGTTCCAGGGCCGTGGTCGCAAACAGATGTGCCATCAGCGCCTCTGGATCTACCCGGTTTGACCTGGGCTCAATCACCAACCGGGTTGGGTTTTCGTGGTCGGACTCGTCACGGACATCATCGACCAGCGGCAGCTTTTTGGCCGTCATCTGTGCTGCAATCTGTTCCACAACACGTTCCCCGGAGACCTGGTAGGGAAGCGCCGTCACAACGATATTGCCTTCCTCCTCTACCCAGACCGAACGTTGTCGAACTGAACCAGAACCGGTGTGGTAGATCTCACGAATCTCTTCTACCGGGGTAATGATCTCCGCCTCGGTGGGAAAATCAGGGCCCTTGATGTGCTGAAGAAGTTGATCCACGCTGGTGCGACTGTTCTCCAGCAACCGCACGCAGGCCGATACCACCTCTCTCACATTGTGCGGCTGAATGTCGGTTGCCATGCCAACCGCAATCCCCGAACCACCATTCAGCAGGATCGCCGGCAATCGTGCGGGCAGTATCCGGGGCTCGCTCAGGGTCCCGTCAAAATTTGGACCCCAGTCAACTGTCCCCTGTCCGAGTTCCGATAGAAAAATATCCGCAAATCTGGACAATCTGGCCTCGGTATAGCGCATAGCGGCAAAGGACTTCGGGTCGTCCTGTGAGCCCCAGTTCCCCTGGCCATCGATCAGTGGGTAGCGAAAACTGAATGGCTGGGCCATCAGAACCATCGCTTCATAACAGGCCGTATCTCCATGGGGGTGAAACTTTCCGAGTACGTCGCCGACCGTTCTTGCCGACTTCTTGTGCTTATTACTGGCAGCCAGGCTCAATTCGGACATCGCGTAAATAATTCTTCTCTGGACGGGCTTCAACCCGTCCGCGAGATTCGGCAGGGCACGATCGAGAATCACATACATCGAGTAGTTCAAGTACGAGCGTTCGGTAAATTCGGACAACAAAACACGCTCAAGTGCCCGTGGAGTCGGAACTGGTTTCTGGGTTTTGCGCTTGGTTGAGCGCCGGGTCGATCGCTGGGTCATAAGGGGGATAACTCCGGGTCTATGGCAGAATCCGGTTCTACCTAAAGTCAGCAACGGTGCCAACTTATTATAGCTTCCACTATTCAGAGAATCGTTGACCACAGATGAACAAAACCCCATCTCCCGGAGCTACCGATAAAACCCAGGCTCCCTGCACTCACGACGAACTGATCAGGCTACTTAAAAAACTGGGTATTACCCACAGCACGGTAAGTCACGAACCCATGTTTACCGTTACCGACAGCAAGAAACTGCGGGCAACCGATCCAAGCGGTGGCTACACGAAAAACCTTTTTCTTCGGAACAAGAAAGGACTGATGTGGCTCGTTACCTGTAACGAGGATCGCCAGATCGACTTGCGCAGCCTGGCCCAGGCGCTGGCTGCCGGGCGATTCTCCTTCGGTTCCGTGCAACGGCTGGTGCGTTATCTTGGAGTGACGCCGGGTGCTGTGTCACCCCTGGCATTGGTCAATGACACCGGCAGCGCGGTGCGATTCGCGATCGACGTGGCGCTGCTGAATCATAAAGTAATCCACCTGCACCCTCTGGATAATTGCCATACCACCACCTTGTCCGTGGAGAGCCTGTTACAGTTCATCGAGCACACAGGCCACCCGCCCGTTCAGTTGCAATTTGACAACCAGGGTACCGTCCGGCGGATTGACCCAGATGACAGGCTTGAACACTAATGAAGGAGCACTAAAACGTGAAGCACGATTCCCTGTTCGAGATTTTCACGGCTTTTCGCAACGGCGAGCTCACTGCCTGTGAGTTGAATGAGCGGACCAGCGCCCGGTACGATCAGACACTCGGCGCCTACAAGTCCTGGCTACCCGAAATCGCCCGCGCCACAGCCAGGCGGGCCGATGGAATGTTTTCAGACGGCAGCGACCTGGGGCCGCTGCAGGGCATACCCGTTTCAGTCAAGGATCTGTACAACGTCGAGGGAACGCAGACATTCGCAGGATCACCAGCTCCGATTCCAGATAAGCTGATGGCCGAAGGGCCGTTGATCAGAGACCTACGAGGGCAACAAGCCGTCTTCACCGGCAAAACTCACACGGTCGAGTTCGCGTTTGGTGGTCTGGGTGTCAACAGCCACTGGGGCACCCCACGCAACCCCTGGGACGCAGCAGAGCATCGGGTCTCGGGTGGCTCCAGCAGTGGTGCAGGTGTCAGCCTGAAGGAAGGCACTGCACTGCTCGCGTTGGGCTCTGATACAGCGGGTTCGGTTCGAATACCCGCGAGCATGACCGGAAACGTCGGGCTGAAGACCAGCCACGGTCGGTGGTCGCTGGAAGGCATTTTCCCCTTGAGTCCAACCCTAGACACCGCTGGCATCCTGACCCGCACCGTGGCGGACGCGGTGTTCGGATTCGCCGCAATGGATCCGGTACAACAGAGCCGTAGTCTTGATTTCGTCGAACAGGCCGGACAGTGTGGCCCGCAGGATTTCGTCATCGGGCGGGGCGACCCTTTGTTGTGGGAGGACTGCGATCCCGGTATTGTCGACGCAGTAGAGGCCACTCTAGCGGAACTTGCCCGTAAAGGCGTACCCTTCTCCGATGTCGAGATGCCCGAAGTCAGTCAAGCTATTGAGTTGCTCAGGGCAGGCAACGTCACCGCCGCTGAAATCCACGAATTCCTATCCTCTGAGATGCCGGAGTGGAAGGAAACCCTGGATCCTCTGGTATCTCCGCGTATTCTTGGAGGTAGCGCCATGACAGCGACCGAATACCTGGCGCGCCGCCGACAGATTCGGCAACTGCAGGCCCGTGCGAACCAGAGATTTGACATCTGTGACGTTATCGCCAGCCCGACTGTTCCGATTACGCCGCCTAGGCTCGTTGATGTTGAGCATATCGATGCCTATTCCCCGCTCAACCTGATGTCACTACGCAACACCTGCTCGGGCAACACACTGGGCCTGTGTTCGATGACCCTACCGGTCGGGCTGGACGCGGCCGGCATGCCTGTTGGCCTGCAGTTGATGTCCCCGCATGGCAGTGAAGAAAAACTACTCGCCGCAGCTTTATGTATCGAAAACCTGATCGGCACTTCGACCGATCGGCTTGGCAAGCCTCCGATGATCTCAGGCTGAATTCAGATGCCGGGAAAAAATAAAACCCGCCCGCCGCTCGGTGTTCGGCTTCATAACCGGGAAACGCTCTACAGCGGCTTTCTCGAGGTTGACCAGTATGAAGTCTCGCATGAACTCTTCGACGGTGGCTGGAGTAAGGTCCTGGAAAGGGAAGTCATGCACCGAAAAGAGATCGCTGCCCTGTTACCCTTTGACCCGGAGCGGCAGGAGGTCGTGCTAATCGAACAGTTTCGTGTCGGAGCCTGGGCTGGAGACTGGCCGCACCCATGGCTGCTAGAGTGTATCGCTGGTGTGATGGAAGCTGGTGAAAGCGCCGGCGAGGTTGCCGTACGAGAGGCAGAAGAAGAAGCCGGCTGCCAGGTTCTAGAACTGGAACTGATCGGGCGATTCTTCACCACACCAGGCGGAAGTTCGGAACTGGTCAACCTCTTCTGTGGGCGAATCGACGCAACGGGTCTCGGAGGGATTCATGGACTTGCTGACGAAGGTGAAAACATCAAAGCCAGCGTATGGTCGCTGCCCGATGTGCTAGCACTTGTCGAAGACGGCCGGGTCTGTAACGCCAAGACTCTGGTTGCATTGCAGTGGCTGGCACTCAATCACCCGCGGCTGACATCGAACTGGTGTACCGTGAGCTAGTGAATGACCCCGGCAGGTCACTGCGCTGGCGAATCAAGCTAACCCGAAACAGTACTGCGCAGGGGCAGAAACCTGCCTCAATCTGACTGACCGCGCCTCAATGCTTCGGTCAGTGTGGGATCTAAGCTGCCATCGGGTTGGAGACTGACCCGGTAATGTTCTTCGGCACTTTGCCTTGACACAAGTCCGTTGCGAACATCCCGTACGACCCGGTCCGGGTCGCGTGCGGCCGGGTCACCGAACCCACCACCACCAGCGAGTTCAAGTACCAGAGAATCGCCAGCTGGCACATGCTGCTGTCCTTTGGGCCGAAGCGATGGGCCGGAGCTAAGATAAACCTTACCCGGAAGACCATTGTGACCCCCGTTACGGCCGCGCGGTGCATTGTCGACACGTTCGTACATGGCCAGCACATCAAACGGAATACCGTCGATGCCACCGATCTCAATCACCTGACCACACCCACCACGATAGGCCCCGGGCCCACCGGAGCCTTCCCGGAACTCTTTGCGCCAGAAGACCACTGGTGAAATTGCCTCTGTGGCCTCAACTGGAATTCCGCGAATACCACTTGGGAAGGCCGTCACACTCAGGCCGTCTTTAGTCGGTCGAGCACCCATGCCACCGGCGTTGAAATGAAGAAGATCGAATGCCGGGATCTCACCGTCAAAGTCGGCTGCCCCCTCAACCGCGGGACCGCCCCTGAGCTGCACGTTCCACAGCGACGCTGACCCCTCGGCCTGGCAGCCCGAGTCCAACACCTGGTGCAGACATCCTAGAACCGTGTCGGGCAACAGATGGCCAATGATATGCCGGGCCGCAACGGCGAACGGTCGCTGAACGTTCAGGATGCAGCCTTCTGGCGCCGAAAAAGTGATCGGCAGCAGCGACCCGTAGTTGTTCGGAATATCAGGAGCAACTGCGCACTTCACTCCAAAGCAGGTATAGGCTTTGGTGTAGTTGAGAACCACGTTAATTCCAAAGTTGCTGGCCGGTGAAGTACCACTGTAGTCCACGTGAATATAATCGTCGCCGACTGTCAACTCAGCAGCAAGAGTCACTGGCTGGTCGTAACCATCCATCGTGACACTGTTCGAGTATCTCCCATTTCGGAGCTTGCTGATTCTTTCGATCGTTGCCAGTCTTGAGTTCTCGAGAATGAACTCACTGAGAGTATCTAGATCCTCTTCACCGAACTCGTCCAGCATCCGTACCAGGCGCTCGCTACCGATGTCATTGGCTCCCGCGAAGGCATAGACATCACCGATGACCTGACGGGGCTCGCGAACGTTGGTTTGCAAAATATCCATCAGCACCTCGTTCACCTCACCTTTTCGGAACAGGTGCATCACCGGAATGTTCACGCCCTCTTCAAAAACCTGGTTGGCATCCGGCCCAAAACCCCGCCCACCAATGTCAACGACGTGGCAGGTATTGGCAAACAACCCGACGACTCTACCGCCGTGAAAAGTGGGGGTGACAACCGTGACATCGTGCAGATGACCGGATGTTTTCCAGGGATCGTTGGTGATGTAGACATCACCAGGTTCCATGGTGTCGACGGGATACTTGGCGATGAAATGAACGATTGCCTCTGCCATAGCGTTGATGTGACCCGGAGTTCCGGTCACCGCCTGGGCAAGCATTCGCCCCTGGTTGTCGAACACCGCAGCGGCCAGATCACCCGCTTCACGGACACTGGTTGAAAATGCCGTTCGCACAAGCGTTTGTGCCTGCTCCTCTACGACCGAGATCAGCCGGTTCCACATGATCTGATTGCGGATCGATGACACGCCTGTGACTGAACTCATTTTTCCTTGCCCTCCGTAGTCTTGGCTTCCAAGACAATGTAGCCAGAACGGATGACCCTGGCACAAAAACGCGAAGACACGACGGTAGCCGTGTCTTTCTCGACGATCACGGCCGGCCCATCGATTATGTTACCCGGCTGCAGGATCGATCGATCAAAGACCGGTGCCTGTTCGAATTCTCCTCGCTCAGGGTTCATGACCAGCCGCTGACCGATCGCCCTGGCCTCGGCAGGTTCTTCCTGCTCATCGAGATTCAGTGTCTCTTCATGACGCAACGTCGTGACCAGCAGCGTCCACGTCAGAATCTCGACTTCCAGTCCCGGAATGGTTCGCTCGTAGAGACGGTGATACTCCTGCTCAAAGGCGACCCGCAGATTCTCAGGTGCATCATTATCCAGCTCGGCTTGCCTGACCACGACGGGTATCTCGACACTGACCTCGTGCCCCTGTCCCATGTAGCGCATGAATGCGGTCCGCGTTTCCTGCGTCTCCTGACCACCCGCACCCAAGGTGACGACGCTGTAGGCCTCATCTCGCATCGCCTGGATCAGTTGATTTGTCTGACCAACGTCAAGCTGGTCCAGTCTCTGGTAGTGGCTGCGAATGACCTCGTAAGCCACAGGCGCACGCAGAAAACCCAGAGCTGACCCTACGCCGGCACCAGGTGGAATCACGATCCTGTCAATGTTGAGTTTTTCGCCCAGTCTGGAGGCATGAATAGGAGCAGCACCTCCGAACGCGACCAAGGCGCGCTTCTCGATGCTCTTGCCGCTCTCTATCGCGTGCACACGCGCAGCATTGGCCATGTTCTCATCGACGATCTCCGAAACCCCCATGGCAGCGTAAGCCGTCTCAAATCCCATTCGTTTGCCGATGACCTGATCCAGCACCTGCCCGGCAGCACCTGCATCGAGGCGCATAGAACCACCCGCAAAGTTATCAGGATCGATCCTTCCCAGAACGACATCAGCATCGGTTACTGTCGGCGCCGCGCCGCCGAGCCCATAACTGGCCGGTCCCGGCTCTGACCCCGCACTTTCCGGACCCACGCTGATTCGGTTCATCGCATCGACACCGGCGATCGAGCCGCCGCCAGCTCCGATCTCGACCATCTCAATGACCGGAATCTTGAGCGGGATGCCGCTACCTTTGAGAAAACGATACTCCCGGGCAACCTCGAACGACCGTGAGGTCTGGGGCTGTCCTTCATCGATCAGACAGATCTTTGCCGTAGTACCGCCCATGTCGTAGGACAGCACCTCCCGCAATCCCAGCAAGTTGGCGATATGGCTGCTGAATATAGCGCCCCCGGCCGGACCGGATTCAACCAGTCTGACCGGGAACCGAACCGCGGTCTCGAGTGTGGTGATCCCTCCGCCGGACAGCATCAGAAAAAGCGGACAGTCGAACCCGTCCTCCCGCAGCAGAGTGTCCAGAGATCTCAGGTGATTACTCATCAGAGGCTGTACATACGCATTGGCACAAGCAGTCGAGATCCGTTCAAACTCCCTCATTTCAGGAGCGACTTCCGAGGAAAGTGTCACTTCCAGCTCCGGTGCCTGGGTCAGGATGATGTCTCGCGCCCGCTGCTCGTGGTCAGAATTCCGATAGCTGTGTAAAAACCCGATGGCGACACTCTTGACGCCGTGTCGTTGAAGGTCAGGCACCAGTTGGGCTACGTGATTCTCATCAAGTGGCAGCAGGACCTGGCCCGCCGCACCGATTCGCTCAGGAACACCGAACCGCAGTGAACGGGGCACCAGTGGTGACGGCAAGTCGATGTTGACGTCATACTGCTCGAACCGGTTTTCGTTTCGAATCTCAATACTGTCGCGAAAGCCGCGGGTAGTCAGCAGTGCAACCGGCGAACCCTGCCGCTCAATCAGCAGGTTGGTGGCAAGCGTCGTGCCATAAATAATGATATCGACTGCACCGGGCCCGATAGCAGCCTCCGACAACACCCGCCGCACACCATTGAGCACCCCTTCCTCCGGATTGTCCCGGGTAGTCAGGGTCTTAACTGTGAACTGTCCTGGCGGGCCTTCCAGCGCGACATCAGTAAAGGTCCCGCCGATATCCACGGCCAGGCGCACACTTTTAGAGGGGCTGTTCATCTGCTTATGCTTACCTGGCTTGAACGGTGATTTGAGTCGGCCCGGCTGGATCAGCCGGCAAGGATCTCTGCCAGAGCGTCACTGGCCTCGACAATATCTTGTCGCCCGACATCCAGGTGTGTGACAGCCCGCATTCTCCGCTCGTTGATCGCACCGATCCAGATCCCCTTGTCGCGCAGCCGGGCGGAGATATCCCGTGCCGACTGACCGGTTCCTGAGACATCAAAAAACACCAGATTGGTCTCGATCTTGTCGTTGACCAGCATAACACCATCAAGTTCCGAAATTTGCTCAGCAAGAAGTTTAGCGTTTTCATGATCTTCGGCCAGACGATCCACATGGTGTGCCAACGCCCAGGTGCCCGCCGCGGCAATCACCCCAGCCTGGCGCATCGCACCGCCAATCCGATGTTTCCAGCGCCAGGCTTCGTGAATAAATTCATGGCTACCGGCAAGAACCGCACCGACCGGGCAACCCAGCCCTTTGCTCAGATCCAGCCAGACCGAATCCACGGTCGCTGCGAATTCGGCAGCCGGAACCCCGGCAGCAACCACCGCGTTCATCAGGCGCGCGCCATCCATGTGAAGGCTCAGGCCACCGTCACGGGCGACCCTCGAGACAGCCTGTAATCGTTCGAGTGGCCAGACCGCTCCTCCCCCGCGGTTCGACGTCTGTTCAACAACAACCAGGCGAGATCTCGGCTCGTGAAACGACCCACCCCTGATCGCACCCTCGACATCAGCTGGCTCGAAAATACCGTTTTCCCCATCCAGCGTATAAACCAAAGACCCCGCGAGAGATGCCGGTCCCCCTGCCTCGTAATTGATAATGTGGGCGGAACGATCGGCAATGATCTCATCGCCGGCCGTACAATGGACCGCCAGTGCAATCTGGTTGCACATCGTCCCGGACGGTAGAAATACCGCCTCTTCCTTACCGAGGTGTTCGGCGACCTGTTCACACAGCCGGTTGACACTGGGGTCGAGCCGGTGCTGCTCATCGCCGACTTCCGCCTGCGCCATCGCCTGACGCATCCCAGGTGCCGGCTGTGACTGCGTATCACTGTAGAGATTGATCTTTACTGTTTGCACTTGGTATTTCCTCCGCTCTCTCGCTACGGGGCCATAGCTCCCGCGCAACATCCGACAACCGCATCAGCCTCTTGCTGATGTCCTTACCGAATCTAACACTCCGGCCAGCCTAGGTTTTTCTCAGCAGCCGGATCAGACTCGACGTATCCCAGCGGCCACCCCCGCGGGCCTGAACCGAAGCATAGAACTGGTTCACTAACGCACTGACAGGCAACAGGGCACCGTTGCGCTCCGCCTCGGCAAGGCACAACCCGAGGTCTTTCCGCATCCAGTCCACGGCAAAGCCAAACTCGAACTTGTCCTCGTGCATCGTCACGCCCCGATTCTCCATCTGCCAGGACTGAGCAGCACCTTTAGAGATCACATCCAGAACCTGCTTGACGTCCAGGTTTGCCTTGTCTGCGAAATTGACCGCTTCTGAGAGTCCCTGTACCAGCCCCGCGATAGCGATCTGATTGACCATTTTGGTCAGCTGCCCGTTTCCCACCGGCCCCATCAACTGACAGGCTCGGGCATAGTTGTCGATGACCGGACTGACATGCGCGAAAGGCTTAGCCTCGCCACCAACCATAACTGTTAGTACGCCGTTTTCAGCACCGGCCTGGCCCCCGGATACCGGCGCGTCGAGAAAATGCAGCCCTTTGGCATCGGCAGCCGCCGACAACTCTCGCGCCACTTCAGCTGAGGCTGTGGTGTGATCGACAAAATGTGCGCCGGTCGACATGCCATGGAATGCACCACTCGTTTCCACTGTTACGGCCCTAATATCATCATCGTTTCCGACGCAGGCGAAAACCACATCCGAGCCCTCGGCGGCATCCGCTGGTGTGGCGGCAGACTCTCCACCGAATTCTTCAACCCACTTATGGGCCTTTTCAACGGTGCGGTTATACACCCGGACCGGATAGCCTGCTTTGGACAAGTGTCCTGCCATCGGATAGCCCATCACGCCGAGCCCAATAAACGATACCTGCTTCACTGATCCATTCATTCCGCTGACCTCACTGATCTCCAATGTTCATAGCTTAATGTGTATTATCTCGAGCAGCCAACTCCATTCATGCCAAACCACCCGGGGCCATCGTGACACAGTCCACGCTCAACATTCGGCGGGCTACCGCGAAAGATACACTAACTCTCGCCCACTTTAACATTGCCATGGCCAGAGAAACCGAAGATCATGCTCTAGACCCGGAGACCGTCCGGGCCGGTGTTGCACGATTGTTTGACCAGCCTGAGCAGGGTTTTTACCTGGTGGTCGAATCCGAAGGTTCAATCGTTGGCTCCTTGATGATCACCCAGGAATGGAGTGACTGGCGAGATGGGCTCTGGTGGTGGATCCAGAGCGTCTACGTGAGCCCGACCTTCCGGCGCAAAGGTGTTTTCAGCGCCCTTTATCGTGAAGTAAACACCCTTGCCCGGCAAGAAAAACAGGTCTGTGGGCTGCGTCTCTACGTAGAGAAAGACAACACAGCCGCCCAGCAGGTCTATGAGCAGATGGGTATGACCCAGACACCTTACCGTGTTTACGAACAACTGTTCTGATCCAAACACTGTGCAACTGTTTCGTCAGCCCGCTCGGCATCTGGTCGCAGGTCGGGATAGACTTTAGACCTCCAACTCCCAGGTAACTCGACATCCCATGATCAGTAACGAAGAACTCAAGGCCCAGGCGTGTGCCGCAATTGATGCCAGGCACGATGACATCATTTCCATCGGTGAGACAATACTGCGCAACCCTGAAACCGGGTTTCGTGAGTTCAAAACCGAGCGCCTGGTCGCAGAAGCCATGCAGAATGTCGGGCTCGAGACCCAGAGCGGGCTTGCAATCACGGGGGTCAAATCCAAGCTGACCGGCAGTAACGACGGGCCAACACTGGCATTGATCGGTGAACTCGACAGCCTGCGAATCTCTGATCACCCTTATGCCGACGCTGAAACAGCTGCGGCTCACGCCTGCGGTCACAATGCCCAGATCGCCGGCATGCTGGGTTCTGCGATGGGACTCCTGCAGGGTGATGTGGTCCCTCATCTGGGGGGATCGCTCACGTTTATTGCCGTGCCGGCCGAAGAGATGATTGAGGTCGGATACCGACTGGGCCTGCGTGAAGAAGGCAAGATCGAGTTCCTGACCGGAAAGGCTGAGTTCATACGCCGGGGACACTTCGACGATGTCGACCTGGCGCTGATGTGCCACACCAAGAACGACCAAGTGGCCTCACATGTTGCCAATTCGTCCAACGGCGCAATCATCAAGAAGATCCGTTTTCTGGGCAGGGCATCGCATGCCGGTGCCAGACCCCAGGCTGGGATCAATGCGCTGAATGCGGCAAACCTCGCCATGACCGCAATTGCACTGCTACGCGAGACCTTCTATGACGAGGACACTATCCGGATCCATCCCATCATCACCAAGGGAGGTGAAGCAGTGAGTGCCGTACCGGCGGAGGTCGTGATCGAGACCTTTGTTCGCGGCCGAACATTGGAGGGCATCGTAGATGCCAACCAGAAGGTTGATCGGGCGGTCAGAGGCGCAGCCATGGCGATTGGCGCAACGGTTGAGATCGAAACCACCCCGGGTTATCTACCCCAGACCAACGATCCCACCATGAGTGAACTCTGGGGGGAGAACGTCAAGTCCCTTTACGGTGAAGACCAATTCTACGTCGAGGAACACCGGACCGGCTCGACGGACATGGGAGACCTCGGCCATATCATGCCGGTTACTCACCCTTACATCTTCGGCGCCTCTGGCACCGGACACGGAAACGACTATTTAATGGAAGATAAAGAAGCGGTCTATGTGAACATGGCCAAATTGCTGGCCATGACAGCCATCGATGTTCTTGGAGAGAACGGCAGAAAAGGCCGAGAAATTCTCACCAATACACGGCCGAAACTGACCAAAGACGAATATCTTAAATTCAACCGGGACATGATGCAGACGACTCGCTTTGCACCTGATTCAGAATGAATTCAGGGGCCTGATGATGCAGCCCATTAAAGAACTAACGCAGTATTTTCTGCAGGAGGAAGCGGCAGGCATCGCACACAGCGGAGGCTCTTACCTGGCACACGCCATCGGTGTCTACCGGGACCTCAAATCCTGGGACTGGGACGAAGAAGCTGCCCGCGCCGGGCTGTTTCATTCGATCTACGGCACCGAGATCTTTCAGGATTTTACCCTGCCTGTATCCAGGCGCAACGAAATCAAGTCGATGATCGGCGAACAGGCCGAAACTCTGTGCTATCTGAACTGTGCTCTGAGACGCCGCCCTTTTGACGCGCAGGTCACCCAAACCCATGGTCCTCACACCATTGACGACCGGTTCAGCGGAACCGTGGCCAGCATCAGTACTAAGATGTTCGACCACCTGTGCGAGATGCACCTGTGTGACTGGCTTGAGCAGGTTTCCCGCGCTGGCGGATGGGACTATCGGCGCAAGGGCTACCGTAACATTGCCAGGCGTCTGGGCGGGATCGCGCTGTCAAAATACGAAACAGTGTTCAACAGCGCTCCCGAACAGGTCTGGTTCGACGAATATCTCTGGCCCGAGGGCGTCAGTCGCTGACCACCGATGAAGCGCTCGCTCCGTACACAAATGAATTCACTCATTGCGGGCGGCGCCGGCTTCATCGGTCTGAATTTAGCCGAAACAATCCTCCGCCAGGGCCAGGGCGTCGTGATCTATGACACAGGCAGTGTTCCCGAAGCTGCGCGACGATGTTTCGATTCACTGCCGGGCTCCTGGACACAGGTCCACGGGAGTGTGACTGACCAGGAGGCCGTAGCCAGCACCCTTTCAGACCAACAGATCACACAGGTCTTCTACGGGGCGACCATCACCTCCGGACCCGAGCGCGAACGGGAGGCGCCCGAGAGCGTACTTTCGGTAAACCTGCTGGGGCTTGCCAGTGTGGCGAAATCCGCCGCGAAAACCGGTGTCCGGCGACTGCTCAACATCAGCTCCGGTGCAGCTTACGGTTTATCGGTACAGGGCGGGCCTGGCGCGCTGCACGAAGCTCACACCCGGGAACACCCCAGCACGCTTTATTCGGTGAGTAAGCTCGCCTCTGAAATCACGCTGCGCAGGATCGCAGAACTGACCGGACTCGATGCGCTGAGCGTGCGCCTGAGCTCGATTTTCGGCCCCTGGGAACGCGATACCGGGTTCCGGGACACGCTGAGTGCACCGATGCAGGCGTCGGTCGCCGCGCAACGGGGTGAGAGCGTCATTCTGGCCCGGCGCGAGTGCCGGGACTGGACCTACAGCCGGGATGTTGCCCATGCTCTGCTGCTGCTGATCGATGTTGAGGGTCCCCGTTACGACCTGTACAACATTACCTCGGGCCGAGTCTGGAGCACGGCGGACTGGTGTAAGCGACTCGCCGGTCGATTCCCGGCCTTCAGCTACCGGTTCGCGGAACGGGAAGAAACAGCCACCATCGATCTTTACTCAGCGACCGACCGGCCGCCTCTCGATCCCGGCCGCTTGCGTGACGACCTCGGTCACAGCCTGCCAAGTGATGTCGACGTAATGTTCGCTGATTTTGAACAGTGGCTCGATCGAAACCCTGATTTCTGGTCCGCAGGAGCGACTGACGGATCAAAAGCCGGGTGAATCTATAGGCTGGGAGAATCAGTCAGCATAACCTGGCAACTCCCGCTCCAGCACACGCATCATTGCCTCGAGATCGATCCGGTCGGGTAGCGCTGACTGACAGATTCGCTCAAGACTTCTAACGGGTGCACCACGTCAAACGATCCTTGATGCTGTATTCAAGACTTCCCCTCGGGCCCGACGCTCCATGGGCAACAGTGCGTGGTAAGTGAACTCGTGCACCGGGGTCGGGACCCCGGTCTGCTGCCCGAAGCGGACGATCACTCCGTTCCAGGCATCGAGTTCTGATGGTCTGCCGTCCAGGATGTCCCGCATCAGCGAGGCGGTGCTGTCGTAGGGCAAGTTCTGGTAAAGCGCCCACAGATTTTCCTTGAGGTTCTTATCCAGAGGATAACCCTGGCTCTTGCCCACCTGAATGCCTTCATCCATGGCCCGATCTGCCAACCCGCGCAACTCAGGTTGCGCACAGATCTCACCCAGCGTGCTCCGGGACAACGCGCCCAGGCCGGCCCACGAGCCGACCATCAACAACTTCTCCCAAAGGGCCGCACGGATATTCTTGCTGGCTTTGGTTTCCGCACCAGTGGCCATAAACGCCTCGCACAGCGATTCCACCCGATCGGTCAACCTGCCGTCCAGTTCACCGAACTCGACATAGGCCCCCGGATTGAGATGGCGAATCACGCCTGGCGACTGGATCTCGCAGAAAATTCGAGACAGACCGCCCAGTACCCGGTCTTTTCCGTAAGCTGCTGCCAGCTGGTCGGATGCCTCGACCCCGTTCAGGAAAGGAACAATCAGCGTTCGGTTTCCTACCAACGGACGCATGGTCTGCAGTATTTCCACTACTTGCCAGGTCTTCACCGCCACCACCACCACATCCACCTCACCGATGTCCGCTGGGTCGCTGGTCGCGGTCGGTCGTGGCAGATGCACGTCACCGACCGGACTGTGTATTGTCAGGCCATGATCTTGAATGGCCTTAAGGTGCGCACCGCGGGCGATGAGCCCGACATCATGCCCAGCTTCTGTGAGTCGCGCTCCGTAATAAGCGCCGAGTCCGCCGGCGCCGTAAATTGCAAAATGCATTGATTTGCCTCTCAGATTCGATAAGGTTGCCGCCGGCGTCCTTCACATCGCCACCTCTTTTGATTATGACCGCAAGGATATTCGATGAAGAAGATATTGGCCAGAGATCCCCCAGTCGAGGCACAATTAGGGCATTGCTCTTCTTTGAGGGCTTTCACAGCGAACTTGTGATGCGACCCAGTCAGATCGAACGCTACAACCGGCAGATCAAGCTGCCCCAGGTCGGTGAGGCCGGGCAACAACGATTACTGGAGGCACGGGTGCTGATCATCGGCATGGGTGGGTTGGGATCACCGGTTTCGATGTACCTGGCTGCAGCCGGTGTCGGTGAATTGGTAATCAGTGACTACGACCGGGTCGATGAATCAAACCTGCAGCGCCAGATCGTCCACACCCACGCCTCCATCAACGAACTCAAAGCGGATTCGGCACGCCAGACCCTGTTGCGGCTTAACCCGGAAGTGTCAGTTAAGACGCTCGACTATGAACTCGATGGTGCGGAACTGACCGATGAATTTAATCAGGCCGACGTGGTGGTCGACTGCACCGATAATTTTCCTTCTCGCTTTGAACTCAACCGTGTCAGTCTTCTGACCGGTACGCCGCTGGTGTCAGGCGCAGCGATACGCTGGGAGGGACAGGTCTCAACGTTCATCCCGCAAAACTCCGACAGTCCCTGTTATCGGTGCCTGTATCCGGACACCAACCTGGAAGGTGCGACCTGTGCGATGGAAGGTGTGATCGCACCCATCGTCGGGGTGGTCGGGACGACCCAGGCCCTGGAAACGCTGAATGTGCTGCTAGGGACCGGTGACGGGTTATGCGGGCGACTGCTGATCTTCGATGGGGTTGCCATGGAGTGGCAGGCTATTACCCTGCCACGAAATCCGACCTGCCCTGCCTGCGCGGACCGTCCAGAGTACTGAAACGGCGTGAAGACGAACCGGGACGGATTCAGCCTCCGATGTGGGACATCTCGACCCGCGGTGCGGCCAAAACATCGACCGGGACCTGACCGCGCAATTCCGAATAACGATCCTCTCGTGTTCCCCACAGAGACGTTATGATTTCAGTCAGCGCTTCATCACTGGCACCTGCGCGGAGTGGACTACGAAGATCATGTCCCTTCGCTGCAAACAGGCAGGTATACACCTGCCCTATGGCCGTGAGCCTCGCTCGGGTGCACTCCCCGCAGAAAGATTCGGTCACCGACGTAATAAAGCCCACCTCACCGCTGCCATCGACGTAGCGCCAGCGCTTGGCGACCTCTCCCTGGTAATTGGGAGAGAGTGGCTCGATCGCCATCTCTTGGTCAATCATCGCCACCATCTCAGTGGCCGGAATGACCTCATCCAGTTTCCAGTTGTTGGTCGATCCCACATCCATAAATTCAATAAAACGCAGGATCAGACCCGTACCTTGGAAATACCGGGCCAGCGGCAGTATGCTGTGGTCATTGAGCCCGCGTTTGATGACAGCGTTGACCTTGATGCTTTCATAACCGGCCGCCTGCGCGTTGTCGATACCCTTCAGCACGCTGGCCACGGGAAAGTCGACGTCATTGACCTGCCTGAACGTCTCTTCATCCAGTGCATCTAAACTGACGGTAAGACGCTTAAGCCCTGCTTCGCGAAGAGACTCGGCCCGCCTCCGGGTCAGCAATGAAGCGTTGGTCGTCATACTAATGTCGTCAATCCCGGCAATGGCCGATACCGCTTCGATCAGATATTCCAGGTTCCGCCGAATCATGGGCTCTCCACCGGTGATCCGGACCTTGCATACGCCCAGGCTGGCAAATACACGGGTCAGCCGGGCGATCTCCTCCAGCCTCAGCAAGTCATCACGGGGGACAAATGCGTAACCCGGTCCAAAAACTTCCCGCGGCATACAGTAGATGCAGCGAAAATTGCAGCGATCCGTCACCGAGATTCGAAGATCGCGGACCGGTCGATCCAAGGTATCCCGAACTGTTGGCAACTCAGCTGAACCCATCAGGTGTTAGCCTCCACCCCGCTGGTAGGTCAGGTCGAACCTGGCCTGGAAGTTTTCCTGCTCGGCTTCCGACAGGTTTTCATATCTAAACAAGACTTCAGTCGCTGGGATTTGCACCAGGGTACTCAAGTGCCTTCGCTGCTCCGGTCCCAGTCTGATCTCGATCCGTCCATCCGCAAATTTCAGGCTCGCCCCATCCGCCCGGGTCTCCTGTAACCAGCCACCCGGCAACTGCGCCAGCATCCGAAAAAAATCCGCATGAGTCAGACCCATTTCCTTACGCAATTCCATACCTATGACAGTAACGCCTATCAACCTCCTGCAACCGGTGGCCAGATCGCCAGGGTGTCCCCGTCCTCCAGCAGGCGGGTAGCCCTGTCGGACTCGGTGCAGAACACCCCATTGACGAGGACCAGGTGGGCTTGTTCTGGCGGCACATCAAATCGACTGATGATCTCGCTGATGCTTTCCTGTTCGTCAAGTTCGGCTTCAACCGCGTTATGGTGCGATCCTTCTGGCAGGTATTTCGCCAGCCCTGCATAGAGTTTGAAGGTAAATTTCAAATCACCGTTATCCTGAGGCACTCAGGTCGTACCGCTCGCTTCCTGAGTCACCCCGATATAGGCTTCCATCAGTCCGATCGGATTCTTCATCAGACCTTCTTTCCACGGGCCAAGAGAGATCCGAGCTTCGATCAGTCCGCGCAGGACACCAAGGTGTTCATGATAGCCAACCAAATTGGCCCCAACGAGCAGGTCGTCCTTGAACTGCAGGTTGACGTACTGATAATTATCGGGGTTGTAAAGCTCGGCCGAGTCGCCCCCCTCTACTCCTTCCCAGGCACCAAAAGAACAGGTCACAAGACCCAAAGTGTCCAGAATATTCATATTCAGACTACCTTTATAAGGTAGCGAGTTTTCGATCGCCATATTGTGTGCAGCGATTCGTCCATGTTCCGTTGCGGTGGGCTGTACAGCATGCACGGCAGTCTTGCCGGTGGAAAAATCCAAGCCCTGTGCGCAATCGCCAGCAGCGTAAATATCCGCAACGCTGGTCTGCATAAACTGATCGACCTCAATTCCCTGATCGATGTCGATATCCACATCCTCCAGGAAACCGATATTCGGCTTTACACCAGTCGATACGATCACCACATCTGCCGGGTAGACATCGCCCGTTGCAAGCACCACCCTGAGTTCTTGGTCATCTGATTCGATCGCCTCGACCGTGGTGCCCGTGTGGACCACCACACCTTTGCTCTCACACCATGTCTTGAGCAGGCCACCGGCTTTCTCTCCGAGCATTCTCGGCACCATTCGTGGACCCATCTCGACAACCGTAAGATTGACTTCACGCATCACCCAGGATTCAAGAATAATACAACCGATAAATCCGGCACCGACCTGTACAGCGCGGGCGCCGGGTTTGGCCAATTCGATGATGCGCTCAGCATCCTCCAGGTGCCAACACTGTTGGACCCGCGGGTCGTCCATACCCGAAACCGGTGGAATAATGGGCTCGGCACCCGTTGCCACCAGTAATTTGTCGTATTCAACCACGCTGCCATCTTCCAGGATCACCTTGTGAGCCGTGCTGTCCACCTTCACCACACGACCATGAACGACATCGATCTGCTTGTCCTGAAAGTGGTTTGCAGCACGCCGCAGGTAAGTCCCTTGTTCCCCGACTTTGCCGGTCAGGAAGTACGGAATCGCCATACGGGAATACGGCGACTGAGGTTGAGCCCCGATCATAGTGATCTGCCCGTCAGCATCAAGGGAGCGCAGGTTCTCGGCAGCGGCGACAGCCGCAGGGCCGGCGCCCACAATCACATAATGCATAGGGCTTCTCTTACTCTTAAGACGCAGAGCCCGGCGGCGCGCAAGCGCCCCCGGGCCCAGTAATCAACGATGTTGCTCTAATCGCGTATCAGAGGCCCAGACGACCCAGGGTCTCCGCTGTCGGCACACCAGTTACATCCCAACCGCGCAACTCATAGTACTCAGGCAACATCTCGTCCAGTCGATTGACGGCACCTTCCGCCGAGCCCGACTTCGCTGCATCTTTCAACAGGCGCTCAGGCAGGGTGTCATCGGCGCCCGTGAAGCCGGCGGCAATGTTGTACTGGCGTTCCATGTTCCAGATTCGCTCACCGACCTCGACGAATCGCTCAACACTCCAGTCTCCCTCACAAGCGGCTGCGACCATTGGCGCGATGTCCTCACCTGACAGGGCAAAGGTAGTAAACACGCACGTACCACTGGAATCCACTGCGGCAGTGGCATCCTGGAATGCCTTGACCAGCCCGGCCTTACCCTCGGTGACCAGAGGATCGGTCTTTTCGGGTATTCCAAGAATCTCAGAGGACACGGTATAACTGCGCAGATGGCAGGCACCGCGGTTTGAAGTTGCATAAGTCAGGCCCATACCCTGAATCCCACGTGGGTCGTAGGCCGGAAATTCCTGGCTTTTGACCGTCATCGAAAATTCCGGGTGCCCATACTTATCGCACATTCGTTTGGAACCCTGGCCGATCTCCTTACCGAAGCCCTCACCCCGGGCAGTGGCCTCGACCATCGCCACAAATGCTTCGGTATTGCCAAACTCCAGCTCGATGCCGTCGGTGTCACTTGAACTGATGGAACCCGCCGCGTACAGATCCATCGCCGCACCTAAGGTTGAACCCAGAGAAATCGGATCGAGTCCCTGCTCGTTACAGACAAAATTCGCGTAAGTCAGCGCGTCCAGGTCATCAACACCTGTTGCCGCACCCAGTGCCCAAGCCGCTTCATATTCCAGGCCACCACCGACGATCTGGTATCCGGGTTTGTCCTTAACCGTAAAATGTGAGGGATCGATCTTAGAGCGTCGCGCGCAGGAGATCGGGCAGCCAAAGCAGGCATGATTGGACACCAGGTTGGCCTGGCCGTCGCTGTCGCGGGGTTCCGCCATCGCCTCAGCGCTGATGTTGTGCGCGCCTTCAAACTGAACCTCATGACCATTTCGAGTCGGGAGTGCACCAATTTCGTTGATCACATTCATCAGCACCTGGGTACCATGTGTCGGTAACCCTTCACCGGTCACTGCATTTTCAGCCAAAATCTCTTTGGCTGAATTCGAGGTCTTCATCATCGCCATTGGGTCTTTGACCGTGACCCCAACTGTGCCACGGACCACCACGGCTTTCAGGTTCTTCGAGCCCATCACCGCACCGACACCGGAACGTCCTGCCGCGCGGTCCATGTCATTCACGACAGCGGCATACAGCACACCGTTCTCACCAGCAAGGCCGATGGAAGCAACCCGCGCGTCATTGTCACCACGGCGCTGAATGAGAGTTGTCTCAGTCTCCCAAACCGACTTGCCCCACAAGTCCGAAGCGTCCTTCAGTTCGGCCTCGTCATTACTGATATCAAGGTATACCGGGCCGGCAGATCTACCTTCAAATATAATCATGTCCCAACCGGCGTTCTTCAATTCAGCACCGAAGAAACCACCCGAATTGGAACAAGCAATGGCGCCCGTCAAGGGCCCCTTACACACCACCGACCAGCGGCCTGAGGTCGGAGCGATCGTGCCAGTCAGCGGACCGGTTGCAAAGATCATCTTATTCTCAGGTGACAGAGGGTCAACCTTTGGATCGGTTTCCTCTATCAGATACTTCGTCGCCAGACCTCGCTGACCCATGTAGGCCTGCGCCCATTCCATGTTCAGCGGTTCACTGGCACAGCTACCAGCCCCTAGGTCTACTCTCAAGATTTTTCCAGTCCAGCCCATGGTTTCACCTCCTTTTTAACAATAAGTCTATATTCGTGAGTTTACGGTTCAGCGCTTACAACCTGGATTATCGCCCAAATTACTGAACCGGCGAATCATCAAGATCGATCATCGCGGCAGCATAGCTCCGCATCTTTTCATAGCCGGTACTGCCCTCGGCTACATAAGCGAGTGCCGGTGTCGGACACGCTTCGACACACATCGGTTCCCCGCCGCACAAATCACATTTGGTCACGATCCCTGAATCAGCGTCGTAATTAATTGCGCCAAACGGGCAGGCAATGGTGCAGACCTTGCATCCGACGCAGACCTCATCTGAGATCTCTTTTGCACCGGTAACAGAATTGACGGTGATCGCTTCCACCGGGCACACCACCATGCACCAAGCTTCTTCGCACTGCGTGCAGGTGGACGGAATATTGGCTGCACCACCCTTAAAGACGGAGATATTCATGACCGACTTGGCCGGATTGAATGCCCCTACTTTACCGTAGGAGCACATCATCTCACACTGGTGACAGCCAGTACACGCGTCATTCTCCATTCGCAGCGCTTTGAACATCTGAACCCTCTACTGGCGACCAATCCAGCAAAACTGATCAGCCATGACATGACGGTGCTATGTTACACGTTCATTTGCCAAATTCAACTAGTGTCGGAACCCCCTTCAGCCTCGCTGTACGTTCAGACAACCGTTAGAATTCACCTGATTCTGATGTGGCTTCCGACCCCATTGGTTATCTGCCGATAGTGTAAACCCTGCTTGAAGGTATTCTCTGACACACCGGCCATGAGTAAATTATGAACAGATCCCGGCTGGTTGTACTGTTAAAGATCCTGGTGGTAACTATCCTTCTGGGCGTGATCTTTTATGCCATCGATTGGCAGGATCGCTATGCGATCGTCGCGGCAGATGGCGAGCAAGTGGAAACTGTTTACGGCAAGATCCTTGGACGGTGGGACCTGGAGCCGGTGCACTTCCTGGCAAAGGATACAAACGAGCCACGCTGGGTGAGTCGAATCGCAGATCCACAGGGGCGAACGACAGTGATCAGCCCCGGTATTCTGACCTACTTGGCCAACCTGGACTTCCGGTGGTTTGGATTCGGCGCGGCCGCCTTTGCGGTTTTTGTCATCATCATCAACAGCCGCTGGTGGTGGCTGATGCGAGTTAACGGGCTCGGCGTTGGATTTTTCGAAGCGCAACGCTTTGCCTGGATCGGTCTTTTCTGCAGCAACGTATTGCCCGGCGCAACAGGCGGCGATGTCGTGAAAGCAGTCTACATCGTCCGGCGATGTTCCGGCGACCGGGTCAGGGCCGTGGTTTCGGTCGTCGTCGACCGGATCATCGGCCTGTTGTCACTGCTCTTTGTGTGCAGCATCTTCAGTGTAGGCAACCTGGAAAGGTTCCCTTACTTTGTGGGGACAGTCTGGGCCTGTGCACTCGCCACACTACTCATCGCCACCCTGCTACTGAGTCCGAGACTGAGATCCTTATTGCGATTTGAAAAACTCGTCAGCCGACTACCCACACGAGTGGGTACGATCGTGGCAGAACTCGATGACGCCGTTCTGCAATACCGCGATCACCTCAAGGGGATCGGACTCTGGATTCTCGTCAGCCCTCTGACCTACAGTCTTTTCTGTGGCAGCGTGTTCCTGATGGACCAGGCACTGGGAGTAGGACTCGTGCTGAGTGACTATTTTGTGATTGTTCCAGTGGCAGCTGTCGCCCAGGCCATTCCCATTGCACCGGCCGGCTGGGGAATTGGCGAGGCCGCCTATGGTGCACTGATCGGAAAATTCGGCGCGGCCGCCCTGCCAGGAGTCGAAAACGCCGAGCAAATCATGCGTACCCGCGGTGTTGCACTGTCGGTACTGCACAGGACACAGGTGGTGGCCTGGTCGCTGATAGGCGGCATCATGCTGCTGATCGACCGACAAATGCACCCTGCCGATAGCCCACTCCAGGAAAAGCACAGCAGAGAGTCTTAGGCTGGATCGTAACAATGACCGACAGACAGACTGAATATACAGCCCCCGCCCCGAAGGCAGATGGCACCCTGGAGGTCACCTTCACCTACCTTGAAATGCGCAAGCCGGCGGACCCGGTTCCCTACCAGGGGCCCACGATCGACAACCTCACTGTTCTGCGTGCAGTCGAACCCACGATCTCTTTCTACCGCTATCTATACAACCACGTCGGCGGGCCTTGCTTGTGGTACGAGCGACGGGCTCTGTCCGATGGTCAGCTAAAAACGATCCTGATTGACCCGGGCGTCCATGTCTATGTCCTCTACGCCAATGGTGTCCCGGCTGGATACGCTGAGCTAGACACGCGAGGCAAGAATGATATTGAGGTTGCCTATTTTGGCTTGCTGCCGGAATTCATCGGCAGAAAACTTGGACCCTGGTTCCTGAACTGGACCCTCCAGCGAGCCTGGTCCAGGAACCCTGCGAGACTGTGGGTCAATACCTGCACCCTGGATCATCCGGCAGCTCTGACCGTCTACCGGCAGGCCGGGTTTACACCATTCCGGGAAGAAACGGCCACCATTCGGGATCCCCGACAGGAACCCTTCTGGCAGTCCAGCCCACACACCTGAGCCCGAAAGTCCCGGCTCCTAGTCGCTACCGGAGCAACCGCCGGACCATGGTCTAACCACCCCGGGATGAGTTAACCGATGTCTGCCTGATCGCCTTTCTGGCCCAGCCAGGTCTTGCGGTCACTGGCCCGCTTTCGAGCCAGCAGCAGATCCAGTGTCTTCTCGGCCTTATTGCGCCCATCGAGCTGTAGCTGGATCAGCCGGCGTGTCGCCGGGGCCATGGTGGTCTCGCGCAACTGCGCCGGATTCATTTCACCCAAACCCTTGAAGCGCTGTACATTGACTGCACCGCGCAGTTTCTCGGCCTTAATGTGACCCAGGATGTCGCGTCGTTCTTTTTCGTCCAGGGCGTAGAACACGTTCTTACCGACATCGATCCGGAAAAGCGGCGGCATGGCAACACACACGCGCCCGGCTTCGACCAGTGAGCGGAAATGCCTGAAGAACAGCGCACACAGCAATGTGGCGATATGGGCCCCATCGGAATCCGCGTCGGCCAGAATACAGACCTTGCCATAACGCAACCCTGAGAAATCTGACGACCCCGGGTCTACTCCGAGAGCAATCGCAATATCGTGAACTTCCTGGGAACCTAACACTTCGGAAGAATCGACTTCCCAGGTATTCAGAATCTTGCCTCTCAACGGCATGATAGCCTGGTAGTCCTTGTCCCGAGCCTGTTTTGCTGACCCACCAGCCGAATCACCCTCGACTAGAAACAACTCAGTCTGTTCCAGTTCATGGCTGGCACAATCAGCTAACTTACCTGGTAAAGCAGGACCGGTCGCGACTTTTTTCCGGGCAACCTGGCGCCGTTCCCTGAGCCGGTGTTGGGCGTTATCGATCGCCAAGCCTGCGATCTGCCCCGCTTCTTCGGTGTGTTGATTCAGCCACAAACTGAACGAATCCCGGGATGCACCGGCACTGAACACTCCTGCATCTCGGGAGGAAAGGCGTTCTTTTGTCTGCCCGCTGAACTGCGGGTCTTTCATCCGAATAGACAGAACGAAACAGCAGTTGCTAAAGATGTCTTCCGGCGCCAGCTTGATCCCGCGGGGCAGCAAACCCCGAAACTCACAAAACTCCCGCACCGCTTCAGTCAAACCGCTACGAAAACCACTCACGTGGCTTCCACCCTGGACTGTCGGAATCAGATTGACGTAACTCTCGGAGACCACATCGCCACCGTTAGTCAGCCAGGAAACAGCCCAGTCTGCCTCCTGGTCACCGACTTTAATATGCTCGATGACGGGCGCCGCCGGGACGATATCGAAATCGCCGATCTCGCCCAGCAAGTAGTCGTTTAAACCATCCTCATATTCCCAGACACTATTGTTTTTCGGATTGCTTTCATCCTTGAGATCAATTCGCAATCCTGGGCACAGCACCGCCTTGGCACGGAGCAGACGTTTGAGACTGGAAATAGAAAAGCCAGGACTGTCAAAGAATTCCGGGTCGGGCCAGAATCGCAGACGCGTACCACTGTTGCGGGTGCCGACTTTCCCCTTGGGCTTCAATCTACCCATCGCAACACCATCACGGAAGGCCATGTGGTACTCGCTGCCACCGCGCCTGACCCAGACCTCGAGTTTCGACGACAGTGCGTTCACAACCGACACGCCGACGCCATGCAGCCCACCGGAATAGCTGTAACTCTTGTTCGAGAATTTCCCACCAGCGTGCAGACGGGTAAGTATCACCTCCACACCACTGACCTTTTCCCCTTTGTGCTTGTCCACTGGCATGCCGCGACCATCGTCAGAGACCGTCATCGAAAGGTCTTTGTGCATGACAACGTCAATTCGACGTGCATAGCCGGCGATCGCTTCATCGACGCTGTTGTCGATCACCTCTTGAGCCAGGTGGTCTGGTCGCTCGGTCTGGGTATACATGCCGGGTCGCTTTCGAACCGGCTGCAGTCCCGTCAGGACTTCAATCGCGCTTGAATCGTAGCTGGCAGACATTGTAGGAAAAGCAAATTAACTGACATCGTGCGGTGCGAAGAAGCCCCGCCCAGGTCTTAAAGGAAACAGGGCCGGTCTAGGCCGGCCCTTGCTGTATCCGATCAAACAAGCACTCTAGGTGTCCAGATTATCAAGGGCTTTTTGAAACCTGTTGGCGTGGGATCGCTCGGCCTTTGCCAGCGTCTCGAACCAGTCTGCAATCTCATCAAACCCCTCGTCGCGCGCCGCCTTCGACATTCCCGGGTACATATCCGTGTACTCATGGGTCTCACCCGCAATCGCCGCCTGCAGGTTCAGATCTGTAGCACCGATCGGCAGGCCAGTCGCCGGGTCGCCACTTTGCTCCAAGTACTCCAGATGGCCGTGTGCATGACCCGTTTCACCCTCTGCCGTCGAACGGAACACGGCTGCCACATCGTTATACCCCTCAACATCGGCCTTGGCTGCAAAATAAAGATATCGCCGGTTGGCTTGTGATTCGCCGGCGAAAGCATCCTTCAGATTCTGTTCCGTCTGACTCCCTTTGAACGCCATATCACTACCTCCATAATTGTACTGTTGAAGAAATTCCCGCTGCGATAAAATTGATCTCAGAATAGACCGCTCGAGTCTAATTTGGGACCTCGGGCGAGGTCAATGAGGCAAACGCAGATGGCAAGGCAAACCAAGCCGAGAATCGGCGATTTCGAGAAATCCCTGAAGGAACTTGAAACCATCGTTGAGCGAATGGAGGAAGGCGACCAGTCCCTGGAGGCCTCACTGAAGGATTTCGAAAGGGGTATGGCACTGGTGCACGCCTGCAAGACCTCTTTAGAGACGGCCCAGCAGAAGATCCAGACCCTGATCGAAAAAGACAATGAATTACACACGGAGGCATTTGAACCGGATGTCCGGTAGTGCCTGAAAGAAGTTCTCTGGAAGACCTCTGGCCAGCATGGTGCCGGCGGGTCGACGACTATCTGGAGCGCAATCTACCGCTCCCCGAAGGGCAACCAGGCCAACTGCACACTGCCATGCGCTACAGCAGTATCGGCGCCGGCAAACGGTTCCGCGCGGCCCTGGTCTATGCCGCCGGTACATCGCTGGGTGCCGCAGAGGCGGCATTGGATGTTCCGGCCTGTGCGGTAGAACTGGTTCATGCTTTTTCACTCGTGCACGATGACCTACCCGCTATGGATGACGACAACCTTCGGCGAGGGAAACCAACCTGCCACAGGGCCTTTGATGAAGCAACAGCCATACTCGCCGGGGATGCCCTGCAGACCCAGGCCTTCGAGATTCTGGCATCTGGTCTGGAGCTCAGCGTCACACCCAGTGAGCGACTGGAAATGCTGGCCCTGTTGGCCCGGGCGTCTGGCGCTGCTGGCCTGGCCGGAGGACAGGCAATCGATCTCCAAGCGACAACTGTCGACGCATCGCTCGACACCGTCGAAAGAATGCATGCGCTTAAGACTGGAAGCCTCATCCGCGCGTCGGTTTCGCTTGGCGCTCTGGCCGCCTCGGCATCGGCTGAAGTCCTGACCACACTCGACCAATTTGCCCAGAATCTCGGTCTCGCCTACCAGGTCATCGACGACGTTCTGGATGGCACCGTCGATACGCCTATTCTGGGTAAGGACAGCGGATCAGACCGAGATGCGGACAAACCGACCTACCTGAGCATCCTCGGTGAGCACGACGCTCGTCAATTCGCCGGCAAGTTACATCACAGTGCCCGCCAGATTCTGACCGGTGCACCCTTCGACACCCAATTACTCCTTGCGCTTGCACGATTTACCATCGAGAGGAGCCACTGATACCCTAAGGGGGGTAATATTGCCCCGGCAGACCACCGTCAGGGCCCGCGCAAAACACAATGAGCAGTCAAGAGCCAACCTCGATCCTGGATACGATCGACTCCCCGCCTGATCTTCGTAAGCTTAAGCAGGGCCAACTGCCGGATCTGGCCAAGGAAATACGCGCGTACCTGATCGAAACAGTTTCCGCCACCGGGGGGCATCTCGCCCCAGGGCTTGGTACAGTGGAGCTGACCGTTGCCCTGCACTATGTGTTTAATACGCCGGACGACCGACTGGTTTGGGACATCGGTCACCAGGCCTACCCTCACAAAATCATAACCGGCCGCAAAGACCGGCTTCACACTATCCGGCAGCGCAATGGCCTGTCTGGGTTTCTGCGACGGGTCGAGAGTGAGTACGACGTTTTTGGGGCGGGCCACTCGAGCACTTCTATCAGTGCTGCCCTGGGCATGGCCGTGGCATCCAAGCTAGAACAAAGCAACCGGCAGGTCGTCGCCATTATCGGCGACGGCGGCCTCACAGCGGGCCAGGCCATGGAAGCTTTGAATAATGCGGGCGACATGGATTCGGATATCCTCGTCATCCTCAACGACAACGAGATGTCTATCTCGAAAAATGTCGGTGCCCTGTCCAACTACCTGGCTCGAATTCTTTCCGGGCGCACCTACACGACAGTTCGTGAAGGAAGCAAAACGGTCCTGGGGACACTACCCCCCATGCAGGCCCTGGCCAGACGCTGGGAAGAGCACATGAAGGGGATGGTGATGCCAAGTACCTTGTTCGAGGAACTTGGCTTCTACTACATCGGCCCGATAAATGGCCACGATATCCCCACCCTGGTCTCGACCCTACGTAATCTCAAAGCCATGAAAGGCCCCCGTTTCCTGCACGTGGTCACCCAGAAAGGCCGGGGATTCGAGCCTGCCGAGGGCAACCCCAGCGTGTTCCACGGTGTCGGGCCGTTCGACCCGACCACTGGCAAGATCGAACAGAAATCTACCGCACGAGCCTACAGCAATGTCTTTGGCGACTGGCTGTGTGATATGGCACAACAGGACGAGAAGCTGATCGGAATTACACCGGCAATGCGCGAAGGTTCTGGCCTGGTCCGTTTCTCTCAGGAATATCCCGAGCGCTATTTCGACGTGGGAATCGCCGAGCAGCACGCCATGACATTTGCCGCCGGTGCGGCCTGTGACGGACTCAAACCGGTCGTTGCGATCTATTCGACATTCCTGCAGCGGGCCTACGATCAGTTGATCCACGACGTCAGTGTCCAAGGTCTGGATGTCACGTTGGCCATCGACCGGGCTGGTATCGTCGGTGCGGATGGACCCACTCACCAGGGTGCATACGACCTCACATTTCTACGCTGCCTGCCGGACATGGTCATCATGGCACCAGCGAACGAAGCTGAGTGCCGGAACATGCTCTACACCGCTTACCAGCATCCGGGTCCTGCTGCGGTACGCTATCCCCGTGGTGGCGGCCCGGGAACAGTCGAGTCTCAAGAAATGACCGATCTGCCCATAGGACAGGCTCAGCTCGTGCGCAGTGGGCGTCGCGTAGCGATCCTGGCTTTTGGAGCAGTGGTCACAGCGTCGCTAGAGGTCGCAGAAACACTTGATGCAACGCTGGTCAGCATGCGTTTTGTCAAGCCGCTGGACCGGGAAATGATTCTTCGAATGGCTACCAGCCACGACATGCTGGTGACGGTCGAGGAAAATAATGTGCTGGGCGGTGCAGGATCCGGTGTTGCGGAAGTCTTGAATTCGGAGGACTGTACGATAGCAGTAGTCAATCTCGGGCTGCCCGACGAACATATCGAACAGGGCACGCCGGATGAGGTACTGGCTGCCTGTGGCCTGGACTTCGATGGCATCCGCCAGTCAATTGATAACGCAATAGCCCGACGGCTTGCCCCGATTCTTGAATCTGCTTAAACTTGGTTCACTCTCCCGCCCGGCTGTGTAGATGCAAACCGGCATGAACAAACCCATACCCGATCCGATGCTGAAATCCGAAATCGCGGATGTCCAGGGCCGTCCAGACACGCGTAACCTGACGATTGACAAGGTGGGTGTAAAGGATGTTCGTCACCCGATCCGTGTCAAGGATCGCAGCGGCTGGGAACAGCACACCGTCGCCACTTTCAGCATGTATGTGGAACTACCCCATAACTTCAAGGGTACCCACATGTCCCGTTTCATCGAGATCCTGAACAACCATGAGCGGGAGACGACCGTGGAGTCGTTCCGGGCCATGCTCAGTGAAATGACCGAGCACCTGGATGCAGAGAGAGGCCATATCGAGATGTCCTTTCCGTTTTTCCTACAGAAAAAGGCCCCAATCACAGGTGTGGAAAGCCTCCTGGACTACCAGGTGACGCTGACCGGTGAAATCTTTCGCGGCAAAGTGATGACTGAAGTCAGGATCATTGTACCGGTCACCAGCCTGTGCCCGTGCTCCAAGCAGATCTCAGATTATGGCGCCCACAACCAGCGCTCCCACGTCACGGTTAATATCCGCTCAAGCGCCTTTATCTGGATCGAGGAACTGATCGATACGGTGGAGAAAGAGGCCAGTTGTGAGCTTTACGGACTGCTGAAAAGACCCGATGAAAAACATGTTACCGAGAAAGCCTACGACAACCCGAAGTTCGTCGAGGATCTGGTGCGCGATGTCGCCTGTCGACTCAATGAAGACAATCGAATACTCGGCTACACGGTTGAGGCAGAGAATTTCGAATCCATTCACAATCACTCGGCTTACGCTCAGATCCACTGCGAAGACCGGCGCTAAAAGACATCCGTAGCGTGATCCCGGACCGTCCCTGTAGCCGGGACTGACTATTCGCTTTGTATGCGCATCGGCATTGACCTCGGCGGCACCAAGACCGAAGGTGTGGTGCTGGGACCCGATGGAGAAGAACTGGCTCGCCGCCGCTACCGCACACCGAGCGCCCAGGGCTATGAAGCGATACTCCAAAACATCGCAAGCCTGGTCTTCGAACTCGCGGATACAGTTACCGGTGACTTTACGGTCGGCGTCTGCACACCGGGCGCTCTTTCGCAATCAAGTGGAACTCTGAAAAACTCCAACACAGGCTGCATGACTGGTAAACCGGTTCAGCAGGACCTGGAGCGCGTTCTGGATAGACCAGTGCGGCTGGAAAACGACGCCAACTGCTTCGCCCTTGCAGAAGCACTCGACGGTGCTGGTCAAGATGCCGAGTGTGTCTTCGGCATCATCATGGGGACTGGCGTCGGTGGTGGCATCACCATAGGTCAGCGCCTCCTGTCTGGACGGCACCACATCGCGGGCGAGTGGGGACACAACATTCTAGAATCAGATGGGCCACCTTGCTATTGCGGTCGCAAGGGTTGTGTAGAGACCTTCCTGTCCGGTCCGGGGCTGGCTGGTGACTACGCCAGGCGAGGGGGTGAAGACGGTTTAGACGCGATTGAAGTGGCTGCCCGGGCGACCGCCGGCGACCCTGTCGCAGCAACTACGCTGGACAGTTTCTTGACACGGTTCGGTCGTGCCCTCGCGGTGATCATCAACGTTCTAGACCCGGATGTCGTAATACTGGGCGGCGGCCTTTCAAATATCGACCGCCTTTACCTCGATGGCCCCGCCCGGGTCGCCCGACATGTTTTTAACGAAGACTTCCACACGCCAATCCTGCAAAACCAACACGGTGACAGTGCTGGTGTCCGCGGCGCAGCCCAACTCTGGCCCGATCCCGACTGAAACCCACCCGGCCCTTCCACAGCAGTGCCGGGTCAGCCTTGCCCCGTATCGGGTAAAGGATTGAGGCCAGCCTCATGAACCAGAGCCCAGTCCGGGCCATCCCAGCCAAACTGGTTAAGATCAACCTTGCCCCTGGCATCGAACACAACCCCTTCCCCGACCAGTAAACGCCGCTGGCAAGAATCAGGCATACCATCACTGCGTACACTGATCCGGCCCTGACTGTTGATTACCCGCTGCCAGGGAATGTCTGAACCTGCCGGCAATGAGGCCATCGCATAGCCAACAAGCCGTGGCCCGCAGCCGACAACCGTTGCAACCTGCCCATAGGTGGCGACGACCCCGGATGGAATGGTGCGAACCACGCGATAGATCGTCTCATGCAGACCAGATGGCCGATCCCTCATTACTGCCTTGCCCTTGCGCTGAGCTGAAGGTTTCAAGACATCAGGCCCCAAAAAACTGCCGGGGATAGATCCGCCGATCCGGTGGGTCTCATCACGACACCTGCATCGCCTCGCCGTCGAACTCGATCTTCGCCAACGCCAGCACGGGTATGCCGAGGTCGCCGATCACATTGCGGCCTTTTTCTGCAGGCTTTTCAATGACACAGCCAATACCGGCCAGGGCGGCCTTGCTTTCAGCGACGAGCCTAACCAGGGCGCTCAGGGTCGAGCCGGTAGCAAGAAAGTCATCGATGATCAGTACGCGGTCACCAGGTAACAGGAAACGACGATCCACCATCAGATCCGTTCGCGCACCGCGCGTTCTACTGACCGCTTCGGCCACATAGTAGGTTCCCGTCATGAGGGCTGACTGACTCTTGCGGGCATAGATCAGATCGGCCCCATACTCGGATGCCACACCGAGTGCGACGGGGATGCCACTGACTTCCGCAGTGACGACTTTGCTCACCTGTTCGACTGCATACTGGCGAAAAAGCTTGCAAAACTCGACCGCCATTCTAGTGGTCATCGCCGGGTCGACCTGGTGATTGAGAAAACTGTCCAGTTTTACGATCCCACCGCCGACGTGAACCCCTTCGAGGCGGATCCTGTCGATTAGTTCCTGCATGACACCCCCTTTATTGAAACCCATCCTGTCGAAAAGGCCGACCATGATCCTTCTGGCCAAGTCCTAACAGAGTATCTCACCGTGCTGTGAGCAGATCGAGCGTGTCACTGACCGTATCACGCAGTAACTCCAGCTGCCCGGGGTCTGATAACCGGTGATCTCCATCCTTGATCAGGCGAATCTGTACGTCACCGCCCGCAAGTGCCTGACTCAAGCGGGTAGTCGTTTCCCAGGGCACTACTTGGTCCTGCATGCCGTGGACTAACCGCACCGGGCAGTCGACTTCTATGGACTGATCGAGCACCAAATTCTCTTCACCATCCTCGATAAACGCCCTGGTCAGTGGATATCCGTCACTATCATATTCAGACTCCAGAACAATACGGCCATCCCGGTCCAGGGCTTCACGCTGATCCGGAGACAGTTCGTGGCGGAAAAGTCGCCGAGTAAAATCCGGTGCAGCAGAAATTCCAATCATCGCTTTAACGCGTTGCCCCAGGGCAAGCGCGACTTTCAGCATGATCCAGCCTCCCATGCTGGAGCCGACCAGTATCAAGGGGTCGGTGGTCACCGCATGGATTACAACCAGAGCGTCGCGAGTCCATTTACTGATGGTACCGGCTTCGAAACAGCCCTCAGATGAGCCATGCCCTGAATAATCTAGCCGTAGCATGGACCGACCCTCGCGCCTGCACCAGTCAGCGAGATACTCGGCCTTGGTCCCAGTCATGTCAGATCGGTAGCCACCCAGGAACACCACACAGGGGCTGATCCCACTCTGGAACACGTAGGCTAGGCTGTCCCCCTCCAGGTTGTTGACTCGCTGTCTGCCGACCATTGGCCATCGTCACCGTATTCAAAGTGTATTTTTGCTCTGAGATCCTGCTGTCGACCATCGGACAAGATCCCAAAGACAGAGTTCACACCAGTGTCGCCACTCGGACAAGTCCCGGGCGATGACTGCGGGTCATCGCTGTTTTATAGCCTGGGCCCGGTCATCGGGCACTCACGGTACCCGTAGGACAATGTAACCTATGGTTTCACATGATTAAAATGTATTGACGTTTACGTAAACGTCAATCTAAAATCTCCCCGTGACCTAAAACTGCCAGAATTCCTGAAATCACACACACCCCCATCACCATGCAATCCCCGAGGCTGTTCAACTTCAACTTGGGTCAGACCAGCGAGATGCTCCGCGAATCGGTCGCAGAGTTCGCCGCCGCTGAAATCGCCCCCCGTGCATCCGAGATCGACCAGTGCAATGAGTTTCCGCAAGACCTGTGGCCGAAGATGGGAGCACTCGGGCTACTCGGGATCACGGTGGAAGAGAATCTCGGGGGTGCCGGGATGGGCTACCTGGAGCACACGGTCGCAATGGAAGAACTCAGCCGGGCGTCTGCGGCTGTCGCCCTGTCCTATGGGGCGCATTCGAATCTGTGTGTCAACCAGATCCAGCGCAACGGTAATGATGAGCAGAAAGCCCGCTATCTACCCGGTTTGATCAGCGGTCAGCACGTTGGTGCGCTGGCCATGAGTGAACCCGGGAGCGGCTCCGACGTCGTCAGCATGCGCCTGCAGGCTGAGCGGGTCGACGACGGGTTTCTGCTGAACGGCAACAAAATGTGGATTACTAATGGGCCGGATGCGGATGTGCTGGTGATTTACGCCAAGACCGAGCCCAAGGCGGGGCCGAAAGGTATCACGGCGTTCCTTGTGGAGAAGACGTTCTTCGGTTTTTCTACCGGGCAAAAGCTGGATAAGCTGGGTATGCGTGGATCCAACACTTCGGAACTGATATTCAAGGACTGCGCCGTCCCTGAAGAGAACGTTCTCGGTCAACTCAACGGTGGGGTAAACGTACTGATGAGTGGACTCGATTACGAACGAGTCGTTCTGTCCGGCGGACCGCTGGGAATCATGCAGGCCTGTATGGACAACGTGCTCCCCTATGTCCATGACCGCAAACAGTTCGGGCAGGCGATCGGTGAATTTCAGCTAATGCAGGGTAAGCTGGCTGACATGTATACGACTATGAACGCCTGCCGAGCCTATGTCTACGCTGTTGCCGCTGCCTGTGACCGTGGAGAGACCACACGAAAGGACGCGGCCGGCGCGATACTCTATTCAGCTGAAAAAGCGACCTGGATGGCACTGGAGGCAATCCAGGCGCTGGGCGGTAACGGTTACATTAACGACTATCCAACAGGCCGCCTGTTACGTGACGCCAAGCTTTACGAGATTGGTGCCGGAACGAGCGAGATCCGACGCATGCTGATCGGCCGGGAACTGTTCAAAGAAACCACATGACAAACGAGACACCAGATGCCTGAAGATCCGATCGTCATCACGGGCGCTGCCCGGACACCTCTGGGTGGGTTTCAAGGCTGTCTCGCTGCGGTACCCGCACCGCAGCTTGGAGCGGCAGCCATTGACAGTGCGGTCGAACGCTCCGGGCTCACGCCGGATGCAGTGGACGAAGTCCTGATGGGCTGTGTGCTGCCAGCCGGCCAGGGGCAGGCGCCTGCGCGCCAGGCTGCTCTAGGCGCTGGCCTGCCACTTGGTGTCGGCTGCACAACGATCAACAAAATGTGTGGTTCCGGAATGAAAGCAGCCATGCTCGCCCATGATCTGATCTCCTCGGGCAGTATGCGAACGGTGGTCGCTGGTGGCCAGGAAAGCATGAGCAACGCCCCGTTCCTGTTGCCCAAGGCCAGAGGCGGTTACCGGCTCGGGCACGGTGAGGTGGTAGACCACATGTTTCTTGATGGGCTCGAGGACGCCTATGACCCAGGTAAATTGATGGGGTCGTTTGCCGAAGACTGTGCAGAGCGATACGGATTCACCCGGGAAGATCAGGATGATTTTGCTATTGAATCCCTGACACGAGCCAAGGAGGCTATTGAGAACGGCGCCTTTGAAAACGAAATTACCTCCGTCAGAGTTCAGACCCGCTCCGATGACAGTGTAGTTGACACGGACGAACAACCCCTGAAAGGAAACGTGGAAAACATTCCCCGCCTGAAGCCGGCGTTTCGCAAAGGTGGTACGGTGACAGCGGCAAACTCAAGTTCGATATCGGATGGTGCTGCCGCCCTGGTCATGATGCGCCTGTCCGATGCCGAGAAAGGCGGGCACGTACCGCTGGCGAAGATCCTGGGGCATACCAGTTTCGCCCACGAACCGGGCCTTTTTACGACCGCTCCAGTCTTCGCAATCCAGGCTTTGCTGAATAAATTGAACTGGCTAGCCGGGGATGTCGATCTTTACGAAGTCAATGAAGCGTTCGCTGTGGTCACAATGGCTGCGATGCGCGATCTCGACCTGGACCATGAGCGAGTCAATCTCCACGGCGGTGCCTGTGCTCTTGGGCACCCCATTGGCGCATCCGGCGCCCGCATCATCGTCACTCTGCTTGCGGCCCTTCAGCGGTACGATATGCGCCGAGGAATCGCCTCACTGTGCATTGGGGGTGGTGAGGCCACCGCCATGGCATTCGAAAAACTCGACTGACCTCACCCCAATAGAACTCCTGACGATCATGGCTGTCTTCAACAGCGTGCTAGACCCGGCGACTCCCGAATTTCAGCGCAACCGCGCTGACATGCTGGCCAAGATCAGTGAACTGCGTAACGCCGTAAAAACCGTCTCCTATGGCGGCAACGACAAGGCCCGGCAGAAACATCTTGAGCGCGGCAAGTTACTGCCCCGCGACCGGGTCAATCGGTTACTGGACCAGGGGGCACCATTCCTTGAACTGTCACAGCTGGCGGGTTGGGGTATGTACGATGGGAAAGTCCCCTCCGGTGGACTGCTGACAGGCGTGGGCCGGGTGAGTGGACACGAATGCGTAGTGATCGCAAACGATGCCACGGTCAAGGGCGGCACGTACTTCCCGATTACGGTCAAGAAACATCTTCGTGCCCAGAGAATCGCTGCCGAAAACCGCTTACCCTGTATCTATCTTGTCGATTCCGGCGGTGCATTTCTACCCAGGCAAGACGAGGTGTTCCCGGATCGGGAACATTTCGGGAGAATTTTCTTCAACCAGGCGAACATGTCTGCCGCGGGAATAGCCCAAATTTCGGTCGTCATGGGTTCTTGTACTGCAGGCGGTGCCTATGTTCCGGCCATGTCAGATCAGGCAGTCATCGTGCGCGATCAGGGCACGATCTTTCTCGGCGGACCTCCACTGGTCAAAGCCGCCACCGGAGAACAAGTCAGTGCCGAAGAACTTGGCGGTGCCGACGTTCACACACGCGTGTCTGGCGTCGCCGACTACCTGGCCGACGACGACCGGCACGCGCTCGAGATCACAAGGCAGATCGTCTCGGACCTCCCCCTTTGCCCGCGGCCTGGGAGCCAGACTCGGAACCCTGTCGATCCGGTTTATGAACCCTCTGAGATCTACGGCGTCATCCCGGAGAACCCCAGAAAACCCTACGATATTCGGGAAGTGATTTGTCGACTGGTCGACGGTAGCGAATTCAACGAGTTCAAGTCCCGTTACGGCACCACGCTGGTGTGCGCATTTGCCCACATTCACGGCCATCCGATCGGCATTGTTGCCAACAACGGCATCTTGTTCTCAGAGTCGGCCCTGAAGGGCACGCATTTTATCGAGCTCTGCGGTCAGCGAAATATCCCGCTGCTCTTTTTGCAGAACATCACCGGCTTTATGGTTGGCCGGCACTACGAGAACCAGGGCATCGCCCGGGATGGAGCCAAGATGGTCACTGCCGTTGCCTGCTGCCGGGTGCCGCGATTCACCGTGATCGTCGGCGGTAGTTTTGGCGCCGGAAATTATGGGATGTGCGGCCGCGCCTATGACCCACGATTTCTCTGGATGTGGCCAAACGCACGTATTTCGGTCATGGGAGGCGAACAGGCTGCTTCAGTCCTCGCTGAAGTCCGAAAAGATAATGCACAACGTTCCGGCCAATCCATCACTACAGAGGAAGACTCCGCGTTCAGGACAGGAATCCTTGAACAGTACGATACCGAAGGACACCCGTTCTACGCCAGTGCACGCCTATGGGACGACGGTGTCATCGATCCGGCAGATACACGCCAGGTCGTTGCACTGGGTATTTCTGCGGCGCTAAACGCACCTGTCGAGCCCACCCGATATGGTGTATTCAGGATGTAGCTTAAATGAAATTCTTGAAACTCGAAAAAAACGATCTTGGAATTGTCCGTCTAACCCTCAATCGGCCGGACGTACACAATGCCTTTGACGACCAGCTCATTACCGAAATAGACAGAGCGCTGAGGGATCTGGCCGACGACCAGGCTGTCCGGGTTCTTCTGCTGAGTGGTGCAGGACGAAGTTTTTCTGCAGGCGGAGATCTCAACTGGATGCGCAGGGCTGCCGATTACGGCCGCGAGGAGAACCGTGCCGATGCTGATCAGCTGGCAGCCATGATGAGCACTCTGGATCGATTCCCGCGTCCGACGGTAGCGGTCGTCAACGGCGCTGCATTTGGTGGTGGCGTGGGCCTGGTGGCTGCATGCGATGTTGCTATTGCCTCCGAACGCGCGGTGTTTTCACTCTCCGAAGTCCGACTGGGGCTCATACCCGCGGTGATCAGCCCTTTCGTGGTTAATGCCATTGGCCAACGTGCAGCCCGACGCTACTTTCTCAGTGGCGAACGTTTCGATGCCAGTACTGCCGAGTGCATTGGCCTGGTCCACGAGGTCGCCGCACACGACGAACTGCCGCACCGGGTCGATGCACTCGTGCAACAGTTGCTGGCAGGGGGTCCTTCGGCGCAGAAAACGTCCAAGGAACTGCTCTTTCGCCTTCGACAGAAACATGAAGACGAGGATCCGAGTGCCTGGACTGCGCGACTCATCGCAGATGTGCGAGCCACCGAGGAAGCCCGGGAAGGTATCAGCGCTTTTCTCGACAAACGGAAACCGCTCTGGGCCGCTGACAACTGATGCTCGATGCCGTACTGGTCGCCAATCGGGGCGAGATTGCCTGCCGGATCATCCGCACGGCCCAGAAGATGGGGATTCGCACGATCGCTGTCTACTCTGAGGCTGATCAAGACGCTTTGCACACGGAACTTGCTGATGAGACCGTACTCATCGGCCCCGCCAGCGCTATCGAGAGTTACCTCAGCACCGACAATATTCTAGAGGCTGCAAAGTCCACCGGTGCAGACAGCATTCATCCCGGTTATGGTTTTCTGTCCGAGAACCCCGACTTTGCCGCAGCTTGCCAGGCAGCCGGTCTCACCTTCGTTGGCCCGCCAGTTGAAGTGATCCGGACCATGGCTGACAAGGGCCATGCCAGGCAGGCTGCGATCGAGGCCGATATACCCGTACTCACCGGCTATCACGGCAAGGAACAAAGCCGGCAGCGACTGTTAGCGGAGGCCAGTGGAATCGGTTATCCAGTGATAATCAAACCGGTCGCCGGGGGTGGTGGCAAAGGGATACGAATCGCTCAGAACAAGGATGAGTTCCAGCAAATGATTGATCCCAGTCGACGAGAAGCACGTTCTGCTTTTGCTGACGACCGCTTACTGCTCGAGCACTACCTGAGACAGCCACGCCACATCGAGATTCAGGTATTTGCCGATAGCCAAGGCAATGCCGTACATCTTTTCGATCGTGACTGCTCCATCCAGCGCCGCCATCAGAAAGTCATCGAGGAAGCACCGGCTCGCGGCCTGCCCGATCACCTCCGGCAACAGCTAACCGAAGCCGCGGTAAGACTGACCGAAACGATCGGCTATGTCGGCGCTGGAACGGTGGAATTTTTGGTCGGAGGAGCGGAATTCTATTTCATGGAGATGAACACCCGTCTCCAGGTCGAGCACCCCGTGACCGAAATGATTACCCGCATAGATCTGGTCGAGTGGCAGTTCCGAATCGCCTCGGGCGAGCCTCTGCCACAGAAGCAGCGGCAGATCAGCTGTGTGGGTCACGCAGTTGAAGCAAGGGTCTATGCTGAAGACACCAGCAATCAGTTCCTGCCTGACGCTGGAACACTCGCCTGGCTGCAGTTTCCGGAACCTGGTCCCCAAGTCCGGATAGACACCGGGGTCCGGCCAGGCGACCGCATCGGCATCGACTATGATCCCATGATCGCAAAACTTGTTGTTCATGATACCGACGCTACCGCATGCTGGGAACGTCTAGGCCGCGTGCTAGAGGCATCAAGCGTTGTAGGAGTCAAGACCAACCTGCTGCTACTTTCCAGGCTCAGCCGTCACCAGGACGTCCGAAACGGAGCGACCGATACCCGCTTGGTGGAAAGGTGTCTGACTGAACTTTCGATCCAGGACGATGTTCCTCAGCCGGTCATTCTCGCTATCGCCAGCTTTTGCTTGTGGCAAAACGCCAAGGCACACAGCCGGACTACCGCACTCGGTTTTTCCCGAGAACATTCACTGTGGTTCAAGTGTGACGGCTGGCGGATGAACCTGCCGGCCGTGTTGATTCTTGATTTTGAACTGAACGGCCGGCCCACCGAGGTTACCTGTAAGCCCGACCAGGATGTGCTCGAAACCGAGGTCGACGATGTCCTTTACAGAGTCTCCGGCAGGCCAGACTCAGCTCACCATTTTCAGATGACCGTCAATGGCCAAAACTTCAGGATCGTCACGGCATGGTCCGATGCAAAGCTCCATGTAGGGATTAACGGGACCTTTCACACTGTCAATTCAGCCAGCTCGAAGCGAAGACTCTATTCGGAAGAGCATTCCGGTACCCTGACCACATCCATGACTGGCCGGGTTATCAAGGTACTGGCTGCCCCAGGCGATAAGGTCACAAAGAACGCACCGTTACTGGTGATCGAAGCCATGAAGATGGAGCACGATCTTAACGCTCCGATCAGCGGTCAAATCGACTCACTCGACGTACAGGTTGGTCAACTGGTCGAGCAGGGCCAGAACCTTGGCCACATCACTCCAGCAGACAACTCGAAAGCCTGATATACCGAACCTGCCTACAGCAACGTCAGAATGGCCCACTTCCACGATGCCAAGATATGACATGAGCTCAACTACTTCCAGCACTGTACCAGTACGCTGAACCGATCTGACTGATCGTCAATATCGACTGTCTGGAAATTTGCCTGAGCTGTTCCTTTATGAATCTAGATTCCGTTTAGCGTCAGAAACGCCTTGGTCAATGATCCCTTGAGCGCAAAATCGACGTTCTGAGGAATGTCACCCATTCTGCTGTCACCAGACTGGCATCCAGCTTTGCATTGACCATGCCGGCAATCTGACCGACTTCGGTTTCCGCCACGGGTAAGTCACGACCTCGGACGAATGGGATAGCAAACCCACCGAAACCCACCGATGACGCCTTACATCACCGCTTCGATCAGCATCGGCCCACGAGTTGCGAATGCCGCTTCAAGTGCCTTGTTGAACTGGTCGGCAGTATCGACACGCACTGCTTCCACACCCATGCCTCTGGCGAGCCTGGGCCAGTCCAGATCAGGACGATCCAGATCAAACATGTCGTGCGCTTTCGGTCCCGGTGTAGCTCCCACATTGCGCAATTCTCCGTGGAGAATGGCGTACGAGCGGTTGCTGAATATGACCGTAGTGACATCGAGGTCTTCCCGTGCCTGTGTCCAGAGTGCCTGGAGCGTATACATCGCACTGCCGTCTCCGGACAGGCACAACACCGGACGATCAGGACAGGCCACGGCCGCGCCAGTTGCCTCGGGTAGACCTCGGCCTATCGCACCGCCGGTACCCGCCAGCCAGTCGTGTGGGGCGCAACCTCGGGTAAACAGATGCAGGCCGCGACCAGAAGTGATCGACTCATCGCAGACGATGGCATTCTCTGGTAGCAGATGCCCTACTGCTGAGCCGATCGACTCAGTCGTCAATGCACCACTGACGAGATCTGGTCGCTGCGAGACCTGCAGTTCAGGCGCCGTGCTGCGCACGCCCAGTTCCTCTGCCAGCCAATCGAGTGCTGCGGGAAGGTCATCCGCGGGGCCGGCCAGCGTGTGTACCTCACAGTCGGGTGGTGTCAACAGACTGGGTTTATCCGGATAGGCAAAAAATGCGACCGGCTTCACAGTACCCACCAGAATCAAATGGCGCACATCCTTGAGGATCTCAACCGCCTGATCTACCGGGTATGGTATCCGTTCGATGCTGACCCGTCCGGCGCCGCGCTCGGTTCTCGCTGCCATCAGTTCCGAGCGCATCGAAGCGCCCGTTCCGACAGCGATACGGCCCGCGGTTTCAAGTGGGCCGGCACGAAGTGCCTTGCCGCCGAGCAGCAACATGGTCGGTTCTCCGGAACGCAGTGCGCGCACACAATCCTGCACAGCGGAACTCTCGGGTTTGACCGGCATGGCAGGCGAGATGACCCGCGCAGGACCGTTCGATCGGCCCCAGGCTGTGTCAGCCGGCAGAACAAGCGTCGCCACAGCCCCTGGGGAGACACACGATGCAGCAATCGCGCGGGCCGCATCGGAGGCAACCGAAGTCGAATCTGCCGAAGTGCAGACCCAGTCGGACACAGGGCGCGCGATACCTTCGATGTCGGCTGTCAATGGCGCATCATATTCAACATGATAAGTGGCGTGCTCCCCAATGATGTTGACGATCGGTGTTCTCGCCTTCTTGGCGTTGTGTAAATTGGAAAGACCGTTTCCCAAGCCAGGTCCAAGATGCAGCAGCGTCGCTGCAGGCCTGTCCAGCATACGTCCGTACCCATCAGCGGCACCCGTCACCACACCTTCGAACAGGCACAGAATGCAGTGCATTCCGTCGATCTGGTCGAGGGCTGCACAGAAATGCATCTCTGATGTGCCGGGATTTGTGAAGCAGACATCGACTCTACCGTCAAGCAGGGTCTGAACCAGGCTCTCAGCACCATTCATCAATAGGCTCCTCAATACACTTCTGGGCCCTTACCTTCACAAGGCCCAGCCCGATGTTCTCAGATAATCCGTCGGACCCTGGTGAACCTGACTGTACTCTCATGGTCAATGACGGACTGCATAAAACAGGTTCATCTGGCTCTTGATGTCCAGCACCTCGAATCGACTGAAACCTGCCTGCCTGACCAGGTTTTCCACCCCAGCCGGGCCGAGACACGTACCAAGGCCTGGCCCCCCGGCAGCCAGTGACTGCGTCATGCAGTGGAACACACTCATTCCGTAAAAGATCGAGCCGACGGCGTTGATATTGTCTTCCAGATGGTCAGCGACTTTCGGTTCAATCGCGAACAGCGTGCCATCGGATTTCAACCGACTATACAGGTCTTTCAGGACTCCTATGGGGTCTGTCAGATCGTGGATACAGTCACAGACCGTGATCAAATCAAACTGATCCTGCGGGTCCAGGTCAGAGACACTGCCGGACACAAACCGTAGGTTATCAAGCGGGCCACTTTGCCGGTTACTGTCTTCAGCCTGTTCGATCGATGATTTGTCAAGGTCAAGACCCGTAAACACTGATTTGGGGAAAGCTTTGGCCATCGCCAGAACGGCTCGGCCGGCGCCGCAACCAAAATCAAGAACCCGGCCATCTTTCTCAAGCGTCGCGTGAACCTCAGGTATCGATTTGAGCCAGTAATCCGAGAACCGTTGCTCATAGAGCCCGCGCGTCATCAGGTCGATTGCCAGAATTCCATCCTCGCCATAATCCTCGAACGGCACACCCCCACCGGTCTCGAAAGCAGCCGCCACCCGTGGTGCAACACCGAGCATCATTGGTAATGCATAAAAGAGTCCACCTACGAAGTGATCCGATCCTTCAGACGCCAGGAGATAACTGTACTCGTCGGGTAACTCAAAGGTTTTCTCATCCGGGTCGTATTCCAGGTACTTCGAACAGACCATCCCATTGAGCCACTCCTCTACGTAGCGCTGCTTGAGGCCACTCGCGAGGACAATCGTATCCATCGACATCGGGCCGTTTCCGGACATGGCCCGGAACAATCCAGTGCGGGTCCCGACATAGGCCAACCCGGCAGCCATACCACCTGCCATATCCTCAAACACCTTGCCGGCAAAGGCCTTTATTTTGTCCTGATCCATATTTTCATCCCTGGCATTGTTGCAGCAGTATTACAACACACCGTGTCCCGCAGAAAACATTTACAGCTGTTGCTCGGCTGGCAATGGCCCGATCGAGCCCTGGGGTGCCGACACCCCAGCTGGAGACACTGACAACTATACCGCAACCATCCGCGTTAGAATTCAAGCTTCATTTGGCCTTTGAGGTTTTCGCGTGGCCGAACCGATTCCTATCCGACGTAGAAGAACCTTGCAGATGCGAGTTGGTGATGTCTTGATCGGCGGCTCAGCGCCAGTCGTCGTACAGTCCATGACCAACACCGATACTGCTGATGCCGCAGCAACGGCCAGACAGGTTCTCGAGCTTGCTGGCGCCGGGTCTGAACTCGTCCGAATCACAATCAACAATGCCGAAGCAGCCCTGGCTGTTGAGGACATCCGTAAGCGTCTGGACCAGGCCGGCTGTACGGTTCCCTTGGTCGGCGACTTTCACTACAACGGGCACAAACTACTTTCCCGGTATCCAGCTTGCGCACAGACTCTGGACAAGTATCGCATCAATCCGGGGAATGTTGGCCACGGCGACCGGCGAGACAGCCAGTTCCGGCAGATGATCGAACAGGCATGCCTGCATCACAAGCCCGTGCGAATCGGCGTCAACTGGGGATCTCTCGACCAGACGCTGCTGGCCCGGAAACTCGACGACAATGCTGCATTGGTGCAACCAAAAACACTATCCCAGGTGACCCGAGAGGCATTGGTGGAATCGGCATTGACGAGTGCGGAATTTGCGATTCAGGAGGGTCTGCCACGAGAGGCCGTCATCCTGTCGTGCAAGGTCAGCAAGGTTCAGGACCTGGTCGCCGTCTACCGCGATCTGGCTGAGCGTACCGATCTGCCGCTGCATCTAGGGTTGACTGAAGCCGGTATGGGGGACAAGGGGATCGTCTCATCGACGGCTGCCTTATCGATCCTCTTGCAACAGGGTATTGGCGACACGATCCGGATCTCCCTGACACCGGAACCCGGCGGCAGTCGCACGCGTGAAGTCACAGTCGCCCAGGAGATCCTGCAGGGACTGGGTATTCGTTCATTCACCCCACAGGTCACTGCGTGTCCTGGCTGTGGTCGGACCAGCAGTGATTTCTTTCAACATCTTGCAAGCGATGTACAGCAACACCTGAAGCGCAAGATGGTCCTCTGGCGTACTCAATACCCCGGGGTAGAGACACTGTCGGTTGCAGTCATGGGCTGTGTGGTCAACGGTCCGGGCGAGAGCCGCCATGCCAATATCGGAATCAGCCTTCCCGGAAGTGGGGAGAACCCGGTGGCGCCCGTCTACGAGGATGGTGAAAAGACCGTCACACTGCGCGGAGACAGGATCGCCGCACAGTTCATCGAACGGGTTGAAAATTACGTTGCTCGGCGATTCTCATCGGTGGAGAATGGGCCGGCAGCAGACCCGTTGAGCGGCAGTGATCCTGATGAGACCGGCGCCATTCGTGATGAGGATCGATGCGAAAAGGATGACCCCGACGAGTCAGTCAGCCATCCGCTGGAAGACCAGCGTGGAGTTCGTACCACCGAACCCAAAGCTGTTTGACATCACCACGTTCAGGCCCGCATTGTCCTGGCGCTCGCGAACAATCGGAAAAGATTCTGCGTCAGGATCGATGTTAGCGATGTTTGCCGAGGCCGCGATAAAGTCTCCCTCCAGCATGAGTAAGGTGTAGACCGCCTCGTTGACACCGGCTGCACCCAGTGCATGCCCGGTCAGCGACTTGGTCGCGCTGATAGGTGGAACATCCCCACCAAAAACCTTACTGATCGCTTCAAGTTCCCGGACATCGCCTACCGGCGTGCTGGTCCCATGGCTGTTGAGATAATCGACAGGCCGACCCAGCCCGGCGATCGCCTGTTCCATACAACGCGCAGCACCCTCACCCGAGGGCTGCACCATGTCAAAACCGTCGGATGTCGCGCCGTACCCGACTAACTCGGCATAGATCCTCGCACCCCGGTTACGGGCGTGCTCCAGTTCTTCCATCACCAGCACACCGCCACCGCCTGAGATCACGAATCCGTCCCGATCTGCATCATAAGCGCGAGAAGCCGTCTGCGGTGCGTCATTGTACTTTGAGGACAAGGCCCCCATTGCGTCGAACAGCACGGTCGTTGTCCAGTGCAGTTCCTCACCACCACCGGCAAAAACCAGATCCTGCTTGCCCATCTGAATCAACTCACCGGCGTTGCCTATGCAGTGAGCACTGGTAGCGCAGGCTGAACTGATCGAGTATGCCACCCCTTTGATTTTGAATGCCGTGCCCAAACAGGCTGCCGTGCTACTGGCCATAGTCCGGGTAACCATGTAAGGACCCACCCGCTTGACACCCTTGTCACGCAGCAGGTCCACGGCATTGCTTATATTCTCCGGTGACCCACCCCCGGATCCAACGACCAGCCCAGTTCGGGGACTGGAAATCACGTCCTGGCTGAGACCAGAATCTTGGATCGCTTCCAGCATCGCCAAATAATTGTAGGCCGCGGCATCACCCATGAAACGTTTCTGCTTGCGGTCGATCGCGCCTGCCAGATCGACCTCAATACTGCCGTGTATGCGCGAGCGGAAGCCGAGTTCTTGATATTCTTCGCTGTACTCGATACCTGATCGCCCCTGCCGCAAGGCGCCAGTAACGTCCTGGAGATTGTTCCCGATACTGGAAACGATCCCCATGCCGGTCACAACTACCCGTCTCATTTTGCCTCCTCCGAGGTTTCCGTTCTAAACAATCCTACTCGAAGATCCTTGCCGGTATAAATCACACTACCATCGGCTTCGACCTGGCCGTCGGCAATACCCATAAAGAGCTTACGCATCACCACGCGTTTCAGTGAAAGCTGGTAGCGTATCAGTCGGCAGTCCGGTGTCACCTGGCCGGTGAATCGGATTTCTCCGGCACCAAGCGCCCGGCCATGCCCGGGCCCGCCTTTCCAGCCCAGGAAGAAACCGACCAGCTGCCACAATGCATCGACGCCCAGACATCCGGGCATAACCGGGTCGCTTTCAAAGTGACACTTGAAGAACCACTGATCAGGATCGACGTCAAGCTCTGCGATCACCTCACCTTTGCCAAAAGCACCACCGTGGTCTGAAATGTGAGTAATGCGGTCGAACATCAGCATTGGCGGTAACGGTAACTGGGCATTACCCGGACCGAATAACCGTGCGTGACCACATTCCAGCAGTTCACTCTGGCGATAGCTTTGTTGCTGAGGTCTGATCATGTCTTAGCCTCACCAGGTTAGTCGATCAGGGCAGATCAGCTTGGGTCTGACCTGAACAGGTTCCAGAATAGAAACGTCAGCCCGATTATATCGTGCAACACAGGGGTTCCCAGCGGGCTTCACCAGGCACATTCAACCCTCCACGATGATCACGTGCAACCGACGCGGGCCGTGGGCGCCATACTGCACGGTCTGCTCCACGTCCGCTGTCTTCGAGGGACCGGTGATCAAGTTCACCACCCGGGGAAAATCCTCTGGCATCGCGCGCAGAAGTGTCCAGATATCTTCCTGGTAGTGGACGATTCGGCCAGCATCGAGAAGAACCAGATGGTCATCCGGCAGAAAATTGTGCGACGTCGGCCGCCCGTCCCCCGATAACAACACCAAGGTACCGGTCTCTGCGACCCCGGCAAATGCCTCACTGACCGCGACCCGGTCCTCTATCGTTGCAGGCCGGCAATGGGGGGTCGCATCGTTTGGCCAACTGATTTCGTCCAGTATGCAGCCCTTGCCGACCAGCAGTTCAGAAGCGATCTCGTATGCGTTAAGGTGTCGAAGCACTGCACCGGGGACCTGCGTGCTGTCAGACACCCGCTCATAAGTGCCGTGAACCGACGTGTGTTTCTCGCAGAACTGCCGGAGAAGTGGCTCTTCCGTCTCCGGTTGAACAGAAGGTATAGAGGCTGAAACCCGCCTGGAGACCAATTCTAATTGGGCCTTCGAGCGAGGCTGTTCCGTGACCGCACCTCGGATCCGAGCAAGGATCTCTTCTCTCGCGTCAGTCACTGATCCTGCTCACGCCGGGTCTGCCACTGGCTGAGAAATGTACGGGATTCGGGCGCCGGCATATCCCGACTGCTGGTCCACCCAGGGATCGCCAACAGCCGTTTCAACCCACCATGTTGGCGACCCAGACGGTGCATCACCCAGACGGGCAACGCCATCACCCCCTGATACAAACGGGGTCGGCGGGCCAGCCAAGACCAGGCCGACAACGCAACCCGCCCCGCCAGAGGATAAAGGCGCTTGCGATATTGTTCGACCCGGTGCTGTCGGAGCAGGTCCGACAACGGAATACGTACCGGGCAAACGGCACTGCAGCGTCCGTTCAACGTGCAGGCATTTGGCAGATCAAAGGATGTGTCAAAACCCTTGACCAGCGGTGTAAGGACCGAGCCCATCGGCCCTGGATACACCCAACCATAGGGGTGGCCACCAACCGCTGAGTACACCGGGCAGTGATTGAGACAGGCACCACATCGAATACAGCGCAGCATCGATCGATAGTCGCCGGCCAGCATGGCCGAACGACCATTATCCACCAGCACCACATGGTATTCTTCCGGTCCTTCCTCGTCTGCTTCCCGGCGGGGTCCCGAATAAAGAGTCGTGTAGGCAGACATTTCCTGGCCAGTAGCGCTGCGACCGAGCACCCGCAACAGGACAGACAGGTCATCCAGAGACGGTATGACTTTTTCAATTCCAGCGGTGATGATCTGGACCCGCGGCAGGCAACTGGTCAGATCTCCATTTCCCTCGTTGGTGACAATGACGTTGGCTCCCGTCTCGGCAACCAGAAAGTTAGCGCCAGTGATGCCGACGTCAGCACGGGAGAAGACCGAACGCAGGACACTGCGCGCCTCGTCGACGATCGCATCGCGGCGAGTGACCCGCTCACCGTATCCGAGTTCACGATGGTGTTGATAAAATAACTCGGTGATCTGGTCCCGGGTTTTGTGGATCGCCGGTGCAATGATGTGGCTTGGGGTCTCGCCTGCCAGTTGAATGATGTACTCGCCAAGATCTGTCTCCGCCACCTGGATCCCGTTTTTTTCAAGCACCTCATTCAACCCGATCTCCTCAGAGACCATCGACTTGCCCTTGACAACCAGGCGGGCATCCGCCCGCTGACAGATCCGACTGATGATCGCACAGGCCTCTTCGGCCGTACTCGCCCAATGGACCTGTCCTCCGTTCTCGACCGTCTGCCGTTCGTAAGTCTCGAGATACAGATCCAGATGGCTGAGCACATGATCTTTGATATCGCGTGCCGCATCACACAATGTGTCGAACTCGGGCAGAGCTCCGGCAGCTTCACGGCGCGCGCCGGCAAAACCTCCTCCCGCCCGGCTCATCGCCTGTCGGAGTGCCGGATCAGCCAGTGCCTGGCGGGCCTTGCGCCTGAATGCAGTGTTCACACCTGCGGCAGGATTCACGGACCTGCCTCTCCGATGCCAGGATTCTCACCCATGCCGGCCAGTATCTCCGCAATGTGTAAGACCTTGACGACCTTTCCCTGCCGGCTCAGTCGACCGGCGATGTTCAACAGGCAGCCCAGATCCCCTCCTGTGAGGGTATCTGCATCCGAGCGCTCGAGATCAGCAACCTTGTTGCTCACCATGCGCTCGGAAATCTCAGGATACTTGATACTGAACGTCCCGCCAAAACCACAGCAGACGTCTCTGTCCTGCAGTTCTACAATCGTCAAGTCCTTTACTGACGATAGAAGTTTTCGAGGTTGTTTACGAATGCACAACTCACGCAAACCAGAGCACGAATCATGGTAGGCGCACAACCCCTCATAGCGCACATCAACCGAATCCAGACCCATGACCTCAACCAGAAATCGTGTCAGTTCCCAAGTTCTTGCCGACAGATCACGGGATCGAGCCAACCAGCCCAGCTCGTTGCGAAACAGCCGCGGGTAATGGTCAATGATCATCGCCGCACAGGACCCGGATGGCAGTACGACATAGTCGAAATTCTCGAATGCCTGGATCACCTGCCGGGCAATCGCAACACTGTTCGCTTCATCGCCATTGTTGTAGGCGGGCTGTCCACAACAACTTTGGTTTCGGGGCACATCGACTACGCAGCCGGCCTGCTCCAGAAGCTCGACAGACGCAAACCCTACCCTGGGGCGCATGATATCGACCAGGCAGGTGGCGAAGAAACCAACCCTCGATCGGCTGGGACGGTCAGTCGGCATTTAATGTTTCCCGGCGCTGGCGCGTGATCTGATCCTGCTGACTGTAGCATTGATCCTGCATGCCAAACCATGAGTATCGCTGGTATTGCTGACGAATATCACGAGCCGCTGTATCATCCTGCTCTTTCATGGACTGACCAATCTCTTTCAGATGCGCCTGCAACAACTCAGACACCGACCGAACATTTTGCTGCTGGTCACGGCTGCAGCGGTTCCACTGAGCTTTGCCACCTGGCAGGCGTTGTTGAACAATTTCGCGATCGAACGTGCTGCATTCAGCGGTGCGGAAATGGGCATCCTGCAGAGCCTCCGTGAGATACCGGGCTTCCTGGCATTCGCTGTGGTTTTCCTGTTGTTCATATTTCGGGAACAGACCATTGCCTACTTGTCTTTGCTGTTGCTGGGAGCCGGGACATTAATTACAGGGTGGTTTCCTTCTATTTTAGGGCTCTATCTGACGACGGTCTTGATGTCCCTGGGATTTCATTACTTTGAGACAATTCACTCATCCCTCTGCCTGCAGTGGATCGACAAGGAAAGGGCCCCCGAGCTGCTGGGCAGGGTAATCGCAGTCGGCTCGTTCACGTCGATTGTCGTTTTCGCTTTTATCTGGCTGACCTTCAAGATTCTCGATATGGAATTCATTCCGGTTTACGCGATCGGTGGCGGTATAACAATAGTCATCGCAGGGCTCTGCTGGTGGGCTTTCCCCCAGTTTCCGGTGAAAGTCAGGCAGAACCGGCGTATGGTTCTTCGCCGTCGCTATTGGCTCTACTACGCGCTGACCTTTCTTTCGGGTGCCAGACGTCAGATTTTCATGGTATTCGCCGGGTTTTTGATGGTCGAGAAATTTGGCTACAGCGTCGCGTCGATCTCTATCCTGTTTTTGGTCAATGCCGTACTTAACATGCTTTTTGCTGCGCGTATCGGTCGGATCATAGGCGAGGTTGGAGAGCGCCGCGTACTGATTTTCGAGTACCTCGGCCTTGCTATCGTGTTTACAGCATACGCCTTCGTCAACCATGCGGGAATTGCAGCGGGACTGTATATCGTTGATCACTTTTTCTTTGCACTCGCGATCGCGATCAGGACCTATTTCCAGAAAATCGCCGACCCTGCGGATATTGCCGCGACCGCGGGTGTGGGTTTCACGATCAATCACATCGCAGCCGTGGTGCTGCCGGCGTTCCTTGGGTTTTTGTGGCTAGTTTCCCCGGCTGCTGTGTTTCTGGCGGGCACAGGACTGGCTGTTCTGTCGCTGCTGTTATCTTTTAACGTACCGTCGAATCCCTGCCCCGGTAACGAGGTAATCCGAGGGCAGTGGGGCTCGCTAACAGGCAGGCCTGTCACGCACCAATGACAAGCGGGTAAACACCGACATGGGCTCACCCGGAGGATACGCTTTGAGAGCACAACCCGGCTAAAGGAGTCAGTGGTGAGAATCGTGACCAGACCTGTGCTGGTACCGGGGTACCGCACCAGGGCTATGGCAGGCTCACCGACAGCTCATAGCCACTGAACTTACGGATGTTCAACACCCCGCAATCCAGAATCAGGTATTGGCCGCGGATCCCTTCGAGCACACCTTCGATCCGTCCCTGCTTGTCAAAATTGAGAGCCTTGATCTTCTCAGGATCTCTCAGAACCGGGTAGCAAAAACGCATCTCTTGTGCATCTCCAAGAACTTTGACCGAATCGTTCTCAAGGCCCGCAATACAGGTCGTAAGCTGGTCGCCGGCGGCAGCCAGAACTCGATCGCGCTCGACTGACAGATCAAGCTCTGGTTGCCCGCCCCGCAGCATCCGGCGCCAGTCGGTCTTGTCATTTACGGCACTTTTCAACGCGACTTCGATCAGACCCGAGTGCAAACGATTGCTGACTTCATATAGAGGTAAGGCCTGCACCGCCCCCTGGTCGATCCAGCGGGTCGGTATCTGGCTTCGCCGAGTGATTCCCACTTTCAGCCCGGAGGAATTAGCGAGATAAACGACATGCGGTTGCATACAATGCATTTCGGCCCAGTCCGGTTCCCTGCAGGTGCCCAGGGCATAATGACAAAGTTCTGGCCTGACGATACACGTATCGCATGAAGCGAGCCGTCGCAGACACGGGAAACAGTGTCCCTGGCTGAAGCTCTTGCGGGTTTTTCGGCCGCATTCGACACAGAATATGTTACCGCTGTACACCAGGGTTAAGGGACGACCGAGTAGCGGTGTCAGCTCAACAAGGGTGTCTCCGATCGGCAGGCGATAACGAATCGGCTCAGCCTGTTCGACCCGCATCTTGCGGATCGTACCTTCAAAATCTGTCATTAAATAACCTATTTCTGCTCAAAGGGTATTCGTTTGCGGCCTCGTGGCACCTAGAACAGCTGGCGGAATCTGCCAGAATATCGGCACTATTCTGGACACGTTTGAGATAGGGCTCTGCACCATCAAGAAACAGATTACTTCTTGCGCTTGACTCTTTTCTTACGCACTTTCCTCGAGGTTTGATTTTTTGATGATCGAGAATCATTGACAGTGTCGAGCGTCGCTCCGTAGCGTCGCGTCACATTACGAAATGATTTCTTGGTAGCTTCTTCCATGATTCACACTGTCCGTTGACTTGGAGCAGGCAGAAGTTGATCCGGACGGGACTATTATAAGACCCACCTTGGCCATTATGGCGATCCGGCCAGAACACTAACCTGCAGTCGTTTAGGATTTGGTAGCAAAAACAACCAATATAGGGAATGACAGAACACGCGATTACCAGCCCGAGGGAAGCCGTCGATTGATCCTGATCTGCCCTGGCGAAACCGTCAGATATTCGCCCTTGACCAGATCGCTCATGATCCTGCTGACCATCTCACGGGAGGCACCGACCATATCAGCCAGAAGCTGGTGGGTCAGACGTTCGTTGATCACCCGCAGCTCTCCTTCAGAGACCGCGCGACGCTCCAGGATCTCTACAATTCGCCGATAGACATCCTTCAAGGCCAGGCTCTGTACACTGTCGGTCAGGCGTCTTACAAGGTGAGCGAGAGAGCGAATCATAGACCGGGTCAAGATTGGGTTGCCCTGAAGAAGCTCAAGAAAGGGATCCCGACGAATCACCAGTAACTTGGTTTTTTCCATTGCTGCCACCGAAGCCGAACGAGGTTCCTCATCGAGCAGCGCGATCTCTCCGAAACACTCTCCCGGCACCAATACCGTTAGAACCACTTCTTTTCCATCATCGCTGCCGAGGAAGACCTTGACCCGCCCGCTAATGACCACGTAGAGGGCATCTGCTGAGTCTCCTTCGGTGATGATCAGTGCACCACGCTTGAATGACTCTAGGACTGCGTGCTCGGCAATCTGCTCAAGATCGTCTTCGGCAAGATCGGAGAAAAAGGAAACACCCGCCAGAACTGATCTCGCCATGGGCGACTCCAATAGCTTATCTAGGTCAGAATCCTTGAGCCGAGATTAACCAGACAATCGATCGATCGCAAGTAGCAGAATGTCCAACGATGGCAGAATCAGGGCTGCTGTCTGTGCCGTCTGTTGGATGAGGAAGAGTTCACTTTCGGTTTCTGCGACCGATCAGGTAGTGCAACGACGCTTGAGAGCTCGGGGTACTCAGCCGTCTTGTGAGGAATCGCCATGGCTTCGACAAAGTGTTCCTGGAACTTTGGCTCAACAGCAGTCTCGATCTTATCGATACGGCGCACTTCCCGCTCTATCTCAAGACGGGCATTCTGATCGACCAGGGCAATGTGTGCACCGGTACCTGCAGCATTACCAGCCGATGTCACGTTTGCCAGATCACAGTCTGGTATCAGACCGAGAACCATCGCATACTTGACGTCGATGTGGGACCCGAAGGCACCTGCCAACCGGATACGGTCAACCTTCTTTACCGCGCTATGATCCATCAGTAGCTGAATACCCGCATAGAGAGCGGCCTTGGCCAGCTGAATCGCCCGGACATCCTTCTGGGTGATTCGAAGTACTGTGCTGCCCTCATAAAGGACATAGGAAAAGGTACGGTCTTGCGCAACGATCCTGGACGAACGCGACGCCAGGCTACCGGTGATAACACCGTCAACAGAACAGATCCCAGTCAGCGTCATTTCTGCAACAGCTTCGATGATGCCTGACCCGCACACCCCGGTCACCTCCTGCGCTCCAACCTGTGCATCAAATTCGGGATCGTCAGACCAGGCTTCACACCCAATCACTTTGAACCGCGGCTCGAGAGTCTCCGGATTGATACGAACCCGTTCGATTGCGCCTGGTGCCGCCCGCTGCCCGCAACTGATCTGAGCCCCTTCAAAAGCTGGGCCTGTCGGGCTGCTGGCCGCAAGGAGCCGATCTCGATTACCCAGGACGATCTCGGCATTGGTTCCAACGTCGACCAGCAGAGTCATTTCCTCCCTGAGGTAAGGCGCCTCAGAAAGCACCATGCCGGCCGCGTCTGCACCCACGTGACCTGCAATGCACGGCAGCAGGTAGGCTCGGGTCCCAGGATGCATATCAAGCCCCAGCTCGGACGCCTTCAGCTCCAGTGAATGGTCAGTGGCCAGCGCAAAAGGCGCCCCGCCCAGCTCAACTGGACTCAGGCCCAACAACAGGTGATGCATGATCGGATTTCCAACAAATGTCATGTCGAGCACATCACAGGGTTCATGACCAGACTCTTTACAGACTTCCTGGCTCAGCTGGCGAACCGCGGAACGCACAGCTTTTGTCATTTCTTTCCCGCCCCCCGGGTGCATCATCACGTACGACACGCGGCTCATGAGATCCTCGCCGAATCGTATCTGAGGATTCATCATGCCGGATGACGCCAGCACCTTTCCGTTCGATAAATCGCAAAGGTGGGCCGCAATCGTGGTCGATCCTACGTCCACCGCAATCCCAAGTGCCTGGTCCCGAAACCCAGGCCATAGGGCAATAATTTCCCGCTGGCGGAAGACCGCAACCGTGACTTTCCAGTCACCTTTTCGCAGATTGTCCTGTAACGTCTGGTACACATGCAGATCACACCTGAGGTCTGTCAGGCCCCACTCGAATTCGAGTTCCTGGCGGACCCGCTCCAGGTCACCGGATGGATCATGCATGTTAGGTTTCGGCACCTCGATAAAGTGCAGGCGTACCAGAGGGTCAACTTCGATATCATGGACCTCGGCCCGCTTGCGCACGACCTGCTTGTGCACCTGGCTGTCTGGTGGGACATCGATCACGACATCGCCAAGTATCCTGGTCGAACAACTCAGTCGTCGGCTAGGTTCAAGGCTGTGAAGGCGACGATACTCGACCTCATTTTCCCCTAGACTGGACAAGTTCTCAGGGTGTGATTCAATGCCGTGCTTGGCAAAGGATCCCTCGCTCAACATGACCTGGCAGCGACCACAGATCGCCCTTCCACCACAGACCGAGTCGATATCCACACCCAGTTCCTGGGCCGCGTGCAGGACGGTCGTACCCGGTGAAAAACGACCCCGCCGCCCCGATGGCGTGAATACTACAAGCAGGTCTCTTTCGGACATCGGGGACTCGTTCCGCGCTCCTTTCTGGTCAGTCATTTGGCCTACTTTGCCTCGCTGATGCCACGACGGCGTTCATCGGGGTGAATCGCGTAATAATCCGAAGCATCCTCAACGTAGATATGCGACCCGGTCCGAAGTCCAGTCGGCAATTCCAGACAACCTGCCGAAATCGACAAAGACGAAGACCCATCCCGCTTCCAGAAAAGGCTGGAACCGCACCGACTACAGAAGCCTCTTTGAGCACGATCAGACGATCTGTACCATTGCAGATCATCCTGCCCATGGATGGTAACCTTGTCCGCCGGCGCTGCTGTGGCCGCCCATAAATGCCCGCTGCTCCGCCGGCACTGAGAGCAGTGACAAACCAGGACCTCGCGAAGATCGGCTTTTGTTTCAAAAGTGACAGCGCCGCACAGACAGCCTCCCCGATGCCGGTCAACATTCATTTCGAAGACCTGCGCCGGCGACTGCGACGTTGTTCCCGTGCAACAGCCGGCCCCGATGTCGCCGGCTCACGATATTTCCTGATCCAGTGCAGGCAGTCCGGGTCATGCCCCATCATGACATCCGCTCCGGAAACCGCCTGCATCACTTCAGAATGCATCGGATTGGTGATTGCCGAGGTCATTCCAGCGGCAATAGACATGGCCAGAAAAGCCGAGTTCAGACCATTACGATTAGGCAGGCCAAAACTGATATTCGATGCCCCGCAGGTCGAGTTCACCTCGAGTTCCTCGCGCAATCTCCGAAGAATGTGTATGACCTGCCGACCAGCATCATTCAATGCCCCTATGGGCATCACCAGCGGGTCGACGATCACGTCGTGTCGCGGGATACCATGGTCTGCTGCGCGTTCAACGATCTTTCTTGCGACCTCAAAGCGCACGTCCGGATCTTCGGAGATGCCAGTTTCGTCATTGGAAATCGCCACTACAGCTGCATTGAATTTTTTCACCAGTGGCAACACGCTCTCCAGACGCTCCTCTTCAGCGGTAACCGAATTCACCAACGCCTTGCCTTGATACACCGAAAGACCTGATTCAAGCGCCGCGACAATTGACGAGTCAATGGACAATGGAACATCTGTGAGTCCCTGAACAAGTTGCACACACTCGGCGAGGATCGCCGGTTCATCGGCCAGCGGAATACCGGCGTTAACATCAAGCATGTGTGCACCGGCCGCCACCTGAGCCAGCGCATCTGCCTCAACCCGGCTGTAATCCCGCTGGCGCATCTCCTCGGACAGGGTCTTGCGACCCGTTGGGTTGATTCTCTCGCCAATAATGCAGAATCGCTGATCAAAGCCGATACGGACTTCCCTGCTGGCTGAACTGATTACTGTGGTCGTCACTGAACGCCCCTTTGAATTAAGATGGATGAACTGAGTGTGGGTCGAATGGTCTACGCCCATCCAGCACTCCTGAGCCCTGAACGATTTCACCGACTGATCGCTCCTGCCGGTAAGCCATGATATGCAGTCCGCATACACCTTCGATCTCGCGGATCTGCTGCATCAGTTCGATGCAGATTGCGATCCCCTCCTGGCGCTGATCACGGGCACCTTGCAGGCGTGAAATGACGTTGTCTGGAATACAGACTCCTGGAACGTTCTTCCGAATCCAGCCCGCAGCTCGGGCAGACACCAGGGGGCCGACGCCAGCCAGAATAAAGCAGTGCTCATGGAGGCCAAGATCACGCACTCGCGTCATAAATTGACGGAACCGCTGGACATCAAAACAATACTGTGTCTGGACGAACTGGGCTCCCGCTTCGATTTTCTTCTTGAGACGGTACGGCCGGTAGTCCAGTGGTGGTGCATAAGGATTGGCAGCGGCGCCGACGAATACTTTCGGTGGCGACGACAATTTACGGTTACTCAGAAAACGGGACTCATCTCGCATACAGCAGACGGTCTTGAGCAGAGACATACAATCAAAGTCAAACACACCCTTAGCGTCTGGCTGATCTCCAGCCTGCACGCCATCCCCGGTCAGGCACAGAATGTTACTGACTCCCATCGCAGCAGCGCCGAGTACATCACCTTGGATCGCAATTCGATTGCGATCGCGACACGAGATCTGCATCACGGTAGAGTATCCGGAACGGGTCAGTAATGAACACACCCCAACACTGGACATGTGACAGTTGGCACCTGAACCATCTGTCGCGTTGATCGCATCCACGTGGCCGGCAAAAAGCGCGGCACGCCGGTAGACTTCTGCAGGATCTGCAGAATCCGGAGGGGAAAGTTCCGCAGTCACAGCGAAGTGACCGGCTCTTAAGATCTGCTCCAGTCGACCTGTAGAAGAGTATCCAGGTGCCACGTTGCGCCCCGGTTGATGGATCTCATCATCAGTCTCTGTCATTGATGTATATCCTTGCCCAGAGACAAAGACATTTTCGTGAGGCGGGCTTCTCGTAACCAGGAAGAATGTCCGCGCCGGGTATTTTCCAGAGCGGGCTGAACTTGGAATATTCCAGACCCGTCTCGCATATGCCTGGAACCCGTCCAGGCATCGATCCAGACACAGCACATGGCGGGCACAACTTCACAGCCGCCATCTTCGCGGACCCCGCCACAAGGCCCATTTCGAAGCTCCTTTGGACAGTTCATCGGGCAGGACATACCAGTCTCACCGAGGAGGCAGTGGCCACACATTCTGCAGTCGAACAGGACCTCCTTGATGAATCGCTCGACCACCCTAACGGGGCGCTCCATTCGTTGATAACCGATCAACAGCCATAGCGGGTGAAGAATTCTCAAGACGCCTTCAAACCCCTGGTAGAGCAATTCAAGCGCCCGCGCATTGCGCACAGACCATCTTCGTACCAGGTACATGTCACTCGTCGGATCGGAATCAGGGTTTTTCCAGACTAACGCCTTTGGCACGAATCAGTACGAGTAGATCATCGTCTGAATAGTGGTTCTCCAGCGAGTCTGCGGTTTCTCTAGCGACCTCATCTAGGTCGTCACAACAGGTCGTCGCTTCGCGCCGCCACTCACTGAGATAGGCGTCACTGCTTCCTTTGCCCGCTCGCATAGCTGCTCGGTCAATAGCTTCCTGAAAGCGCTGACTCAGTTGAACTTTGCTTGTTGTACGTCCCTTTTTGGCGATGACCTGTGACGGGATATCCCGCCAGTAGACCGTAATAAGTTTGGCCATCAACCGAGGTCTCTTGCCGGGCGAGAATCTACGAATCGCCTAATTTGCACAGCGAGTTTTCCGAAACCTGTTGACAACTGCTCATACCGAAGGCCCAGCCGATCCGCCGCCTGCCGGGCCTGTTGAGCAAGCTCGGCCGAGTTCTCCTGTGAAAGGTACAACAGGCGGGAATAATTCCCGAAATAAGTGTCCCTGAGATGGGGATGGCGATCAAGACCAAGTTCTTTGATCACCAGTCGATCAAAATGCCGGACCAGAAAGTCGGTCAGATAAAACGTGCCGGGTTCAGCTGCCTGCACCTGATCAAAAACAGAAGAGCCAGCATAGAACTGATAACAATGCGCACCTTCCAGGCGTTCTACACCTTTTTCCGCCAGTACTGAATCAAGCAACCCCCCGGTACCACAGTCGGCGTAGGCCACAAAGATCTGCCGATAGTGCGGAGCCTGAGCTTCGATCTTATCGCGCACCCTAGGCGGTATGTTTTCCGGTCGATTGTGGAGACTCGCAGGCAGGCATTGGACGTCCGTCCCGGTCCATCCGTTCAATTTGATCACCTGCTGAATCTCACGGGCCAAGGCACCGCAGGCTATGATCAATCTCCTGTTTTTCTGGCTCATTCAACCAGGTCCTTTAAGCCTCTTTGCGGAAAGTAGGTTGGGACAAATACGCCAGCGAGTAGTCACGCCCGGTGGAACCGCTAACTGTCTCATCTTCGGCTTTCTTGAAGGTCAGTTCAGGCCGGCAGTGTTTCTCCACGCCGCTCCGCAATCAGGCGCTTAGCTGTCTCGACAGCAACAGCCGCATCTCGACAGTAGGCATCCGCACCGATAGCCGTACCAAATTCCTCGTTCAATGGGGCGCCACCGACCATGACGATATGATCGTCTCTAATACCCTGTTCGATCATGGTGTCGATGACGACCTTCATGTAGGGCATGGTCGTCGTCAACAGGGCAGACATTCCGACAATATCGGGCTTGTGCTCTTCGATCGCCTCTAGGTAACTCTCAACCGGGTTATTGATACCGATGTTGTAGACCTCGAAGCCCGCGCCTTCCAGCATCATTCCGACCAGGTTCTTGCCAATATCATGGATGTCGCCCTTGACCGTCCCGATGACGACCTTGCCGATCGTCTGGGCACCGGTCTCTGCCAACAGCGGGCGCAGGATGCCCATGCCCCCTTTCATCGCGTTAGCAGACATCAGCACCTCGGGGACAAACAGGATTCCGTCGCGAAAGTCGATACCGACGATACGCATGCCTTCTACCAATGCATCAGCTAGAAGCTTGTCCGGGGCCCACCCTCGCTCAAGCAGAATGTTGGTTCCTTCTTCGATCTCCTCTTTCAAACCATCGTAAAGATCATCGTGCATCTGTTCGACAAGTTCTTCATCGGACAGGGAACGCAGATCCAGTTCTTGTTCAGTGTCGGTCATGAGTTCGAGACTTTCCGGTATAGAGGTGAATGTTTACAGGATCAACCAGAATGACGTATTCTGGTTGAAAGTGACAAGACCCGCACACGCAGCTGGTGTCAAACAATTCCCATCCGCTTGGGGCCATTCAGTTGAAGCTCGGTAGGGCTTGATTTTACCCAATTCCGCTACGTGGCTGAATCTGAACGCAGCGCCATCTATTAGACTGAATGATTTGTTCATTCCCAGCCTTTCTCCGGTAAGGGGGAGACGAATCACCGTAGCGGGATTGTAGATTTAGCCCGCAGTGGTACTGATTTGGACGCGACATCCGGCATCTGCTTTGCGACACCGGGTGCCTAAACCATAAGACCACAACCTTTCATTTTACTGCCATTAACAGCACTGTGCCTGATTCAACCGGGTTTAGAAGAAACGCAGAAAAACTCCCGAGCGTGCCTTGGGATCAAAGCAGGTTGACTTCGCTGGCATCACACGACCCTGATCTGCAACCGTCATCAGTTCCTTCATCGATGTCGGGAAACAGGCGAACGCGATCTGCCAACCTTCGGACAAACGTTGCTGCAGCCCTTTAAGGCCGGAATTGCCAGTTATGTAATCCAGACGGACGTCTGACCGGCTATTGGTGATACCCAGAAGAGGTTCCAGGATCAGGTTCTGCAGAAGAGATACATCGAGCTTTTTTACAGGGTCCTCAGGGACTGATTCGGGCCTCACCTTGAGCCGATAGACGAATTCGCCGATCAGCATCGTAAACTCACCAGGTACGCATGGCAAAGTGGTCTTTTCCGGGTCACTCAACGCCTCAACGACGAAGTGCTTGCCGATCCCTTCAACCAGGCTTTGGACCGACAATCCGTTAAGATCCCTGACACACCGATTGAATGCCAAGATCCTCAGTTCACTGGCAGGAAACATTGCAGCTAGGAAGTATTTCCAAGAACCGCTACCCTTATCATCACCCTTTGCACACTGGCTGGCAGAATAACGACTACTTGCAGCCGTTCGATGGTGACCATCGGTCAAATAGGCCGCCGACACAGAAGAAAACTGCTGCTGTAGAGTTTCAATCTCGCCTTCATCAGTGACGCGCCAGACCAGTTGTCTGATCTCGTCATCGGACAGTAAATCCAGTTCTGGAACACGGCTGGTGATCTTTGAAATCAAGGCGTTGATTGATGGGCTTTCCGGGTAAGCCAGGCAGACCGGGCTTGAACTCACCCCGACGACCTCGAGATACCGGGTCAGCCTGTCTTCGTGATCTGGCCGGGTGTGTTCGTGGCGTCGAATCCGTCCCGTTTCGTACTCCTCGATGGGAACTTCAGCGACCACAGCCGTCTGGACATGGTGACCAGCCTGCAGGCGATAGATGTAGAGTGCTTCTTCTTCATACTGTCGAAACGAACCGTCGTCCAGCAATCTCTGCACAGTCGCTCGATTGCGCTCGAGCAGCGTTTCGGCCGACGGGCGGTCAGATTTGGAAAATTCCTCCTCAACCCGCATGGCATTGATGTAATTAGAAGGGTTATCGTTGCTGAAAGCCGCTCGCTCGGCTGGCACCATTGAGTCATACGCAGGCGCAACAACCACCGCTGCGCGATCTGCAGTGACCAGGTAGGGTCGGAACGGGCGAATCTGGGTCACGTGGGTTTACCTGCCGGGGACAGTCGTTCAAACCGGGTGACGTTCCCTGAAATCGATCATGAAATCAGCCAACGCCTGTGCCCCTTCTCTGGGCATGGCGTTATAGATACTGGCTCGACAGCCGCCTACGCTGCGGTGCCCCTTGAGGTTGAGCAATTCCGCCGATTCTGATTCATCAAGGAAGCGTTTCTCGAGTTCTTCGCTGGTTAAGCGGAATACCACATTCATTACCGAACGAGAGCCCTTGTCAACCGGACAGTGAAAATAACCATCACTGCTGTCAATGACAGAATAAAGGATTGCTGCCTTTGCCTCTGCTTCAGCCTCTATCGTCTCAAGGCCGCCTCTAGCATCCATCCATTTCAGGATCTTGCCCAGCATATAGATCGGAAACACCGGCGGAGTGTTGAACATCGAGTCTTTTTCAGCATGGATGTCATAGCGCAAGTAGCGCCCAATATTCCGGTTGCAGTGTTCCAGAATCGAATCCCGGACGAATAGCAGTGCCATACCCGCGGGCCCTAGGTTCTTCTGTAGCCCTCCGTAAACCAGATCGAAGCGATCCCAGGGAATGGACCGGGACATGTAATCCGAGGACATATCACAGATCAAGGGAACGTCGGCGGCTGGCCAGTCGACGTACCTTGTTCCACCAATGGTCTCATTGGAGGTGATGTGCAAATAACAGGTGTCGGGCTGCAGCTGCAGCTCTTCAGTTGCGGGCATCCGCGTGTAGTCACATCCCTGTCCATCCCAGGCCGTGTAGATCTCACCATAGTGCCGAGCATCGCTAATTGCACCTTGAGCCCAGCTACCAGAATCGACATAGCCAGCGCGGGTTCGTTGCTGAAGCAGATTCATCGGCACCATGGAGAATTGCAGGGTCGCACCACCCTGAAGAAACAGAACCTGGAAATCGTCTGGGACCTGAAACACCTTACGGGACATCGCCATGGCTTCGTGGTGAACCGCATCAAAATGTTTGCCCCGGTGGCTCATTTCAATCAATGCCATGCCGGCGCCGTGGTAATCCACGAATTCAGCCTGAGCCTCCTCCAGTACATCCAGGGGCAAGGTCGATGGTCCGGCGCTGAAATTATTGACTCGACGAATCATGCGTAATCTCCAATCTGGCTGCGGGTTTGATCATACGGGCATATTGACACAGTGCCTGACCTCACCCAATTCAAAAGCATCAACGATCTCGATCACACCCTCGGCCACGGCTGCCTGGGCCTGCTCCGTCGACGCCCCGATATGATGAGTACCGTAAACATTCGGATGCCGTGCTAGCGCCGAAGCAAAGGCGCATTTGCCCATCGCCGGTTCGCTGTTGAAAACATCCAGTCCAGCACGAATCCCCTTCTCGTCCATAGCAGCAATCAGTGCCGGCTCATCGATGATGTCACCACGAGACGTGTTGACGATGATCGTGCCCGGCGCCATGCGAGCCAGAAGGCTCGCATCGATGAGACCCCGTGTTTCAGTTAATGATGGCACGTGAAAACTCAGAATCTCACAGCGCTGCACCAATTCTTCAAGCCCGGCCACACGCTTGATTCCCCCCAACCGCATCAGCCGCTGGTGAGTCTCCTGCCAACGGCTGGGCTTGTCGATCACATGCAGCGCCAGCCCGAAAGCATGGGCACGTTCGAGAACCGCCAGACCGATCGCGCCCAACCCCACCACCCCCATCCGACGGCCCATCAGGCCGCGGGCCACACTAAAGCGCTTCTTGTCCCAATTCCCGGCACGCAGTTCAGCAACATTGTCCGGAATGTTCCGGTCTATTGCGATTATCAGGCCCATAACCAGTTCTGCTACCGCAGCGGCATTGCGCCCCGGCACGTTGCAGACGTAGATGTTCTTCTGAGCTGCGGCTGCCTTGTCGATGGTATTGGTGCCCGCCCCCGCCCGAATCACCATTCTCAGTAGATTACCTTTCGCGATTGCCAGGGCGCTGACCCGGGTACTGCGGACCACCAGTATTTCGGCGTCAGCAACTGCATCGGGCAAAGCATCACCGTCAAGTTCCGGACACACCTCGCAGCGGTGCCCTTTCTCCCGGAGCAGATCGATTGCAAATGCCGGAAACTTATCGGCAAAAAATATCCTCATTTATCCGGTTCCTGTTATAGAGTCTCCAGGATGACGATCCAGCCGTAATCGGACCGCCAGAGCAACGCGAATTGTCGATGACTGGCCAGGCAAATTAAACCCCCGGCCTGCAGCTGGTACGCTACCGGACCGCCAAGGGTCGCATTAGGACAAAGCCATATAACGCTCATTCGGTAACTGACTCGATGACCTGTGCTGTGAGCATCTGCCCAACCTGAAACCACACTATTGACTGTCTCGACGATCGGCCTGGTACTGCTGGCAGCCCTGCTGCATGCTTCCTGGAATGCCTTCATCAAATCTGGCCAGGACAAGATGCTGAGCCTGGCGTTGATGCACATCTGTTCGGGTGTAATCTGCCTTCTGCTGCTGCCGTTCGTGTCGCTGCCGCACCCCGATGCCTGGCCCTATCTGGCCCTGTCACTGGTCCTGCACTGGGGTTATTACTGGTTTCTGGTCAATGGTTACCGCTCAGGCGATCTGGGCCAGGTTTACCCGCTGTCCCGCGGCAGCGCACCACTATTGGTTGCGATCATCGGCGGTGCGATCGCTGGCGAAACCCTCTCATTTGTCGCTCTGTCAGGCATTGTCCTTGCCTCGTTGGGTATCACCGCGCTCAGCTTTGAGAAAGGCCTGCCCTGGCACCGTGATCCACGGCCCGTACTGTTTGCCCTGGGTACCGGCAGCTGGATCGCAGCCTACACTATCGCTGACGGCCTGGGTGTACGCCATAGCGAACACGAATTCGGCTACATCCTTTGGCTGTTTATTCTTGAAGCCATCACTTTCGGTGGATTCATGGCTGTACGCCGACGACGCGTCATCCGGTCCTACTACTTACTCAACTGGCGAGGACTCTGGATCAGCGGCCTTGCAGCAGCAGGCGCTTATGGTCTGGTGATCTGGGCGATGAGCAGCAACGTCATGGCTATGGTATCTGCACTGCGCGAAACAAGCGTGATCATGGCTGTTTTCATCGGCGGGTTCATGCTGAAGGAACACCGATTGGCATTCAGGATTTTTTCTGCAAGTCTGGTTGTCACAGGCATCGTCGTTATGAACCTGTCGCACTGATCCGCCAAATGACCGCCTGCGACGGACCTGCAGAATCAGGGGTTGAAGTTCACCGCCCTACTTGATCTCCAGCAACTCGATCTCGAATAACAGGGTCTGGTTCGGCCCGATCAGTCCACCTGCACCGGTTTTTCCGTAAGCAAGTTCCGGTGGGATAACCACTTCCCATAGCGCACCTTCACCCATAAGCTGCAGGGCTTCTCGCCAACCAGGGATGATACCAGCGAGGCTGAAGGTGGCCGGTTGACCGCGCTTATGAGAACTGTCGAATTCAGTACCGTCGGGTAAGGTGCCTCGATAATGAACGACCACTGTGGCGTCCGGTCCAGGCCTTTGTGCTGCACCTTCCGTTATTATCCGGTAAAGCATTCCGCTTTGGGTCTGTGAGACACCGGCCCTGGCAGAATATTCAGCACGAAACCGGTCCCCCGCCTCGGTATTCGATCCCGCAGCTTCACTCATCCTCTGAAGTTCCTGTTGCTCCTTTGCTGAGATCGCTGCCATCATTTCCTCCTCACTGAGTGCCAGGCCCCTGCCTGCCAGAACATCGGCGATACCGCGGGAAAACGCGTCCGCATCGAGCACCACCCCTTCTGCGTTGATTTGCTGTGCGATCTGCCTGCCGATCTGGTAACCCAGCGCGTAACTATATTTCTGTTGATCCGTCTCAAGAGGACTTTCATCCGCCACCAACGGGGCCATCACGATCAGACCGGCCAAGACGGCAAAGACTATGCTCATGGTTTTCATAAGATCTACCTAAAACTCGATTAAGTCGTTCCAGAGTTCCGGGGCTACCGGTTCTGGTGAGAAATATCCGGTTCACTGCCGGCATCGGAAGCAATACCCTGCACCTCCAGCGTCACATGGGATACCCGCGGGCAAAAATCGCGCAGGCGGGATTCTACCTCGTCTATGATCTGCTCTGTACGTTCCAGGGTCGCCTTCACCGCTGCCCGGTCGGCCAGTTCCTCCACCAGGTGCTGCTCGGTTCGCCGGTCAGCGGGAACAGCGAGGAGTAGTGCCTCGTGATACCTTTCTATCCTCTTGTGCAATCCCGCGAGCACAGCTTCCTCCCGAAGCTCGATCTCACCGACCAGCACCGTGTTTTGCTCATCGATCACAATGCTGCGAACATCATGGAATCGCTCAATTTCCGGGTGTTCTCCAGCAACACTGGCAAAAGCCTGCTCGGCATCCCGGTCACGGATATCACTCAGGAAACGCATGTTAATCATACCCAGAAAAACCGCCGTCAGCCCAAGCATCAAAGCAATGACCACCGAGAAACCGATGTCCCACACCACGGCACCGGTCAATTGACTGAGAGTGATGCCTAGCGCGGCCAGAAGTACACCAATCACGGCCACCGCGTCCTCGAGCAACACCGCAACCAAGGTCGGATCGTCAATCTGATTCAAGTAAGCCATTGGCCGGTTGTATCCCTTGGACCTTGCCCGTACACAGAACTCCCGCCAAGCCAGCCGAAGAACCCAGCACTCAACGACAAACGCCACAGCCAGGACCACCCCGGACAACCATAGAGGGTTCATGTTCCCGAGCACGCTGAACGGGATCGATTCCGTTACAGGGGGTTCAGCCGCCCGCTGCCAGGAGTGCCACGCATGCGCCAGACCCAGCCCGCAGCCGATCGAAAAAAGACCGATTGCACTCCAGAGATTCCACAGGTATTTCTTCTGGCCGTGGCCGAAAGCATAACGCCTGTCCGCGGGTCTACTGCCCGCTTTGAGCCCCATCAAAAGAAACAACTGGTTGAGCGTATCCATCAGACTGTGGATCGCTTCGTTCATCATTGCTGCCGACTGGGTGATCACGGCAGCACCGAACTTGAGAACCGTCAGCACGGCATTGCCAGTGATCGCAGCAAGCACCACTTTCTTTGAGCCTGTCGCCATCTGGGTGACTTAGTGCCTCACGACTGGATCTCTTTTACGCTGTCGTTAGCGGATGCAGCGTAGAATCTGCCACAGTATACTGGGTGCTGTGTGTCTGCCGGTGGACCACAAAAGATTGAGGACTCTTCCTGATGCCCATAGACCAGAAACTACTGGATATCCTTTGCTGCCCAGTGACCAAGCAACCAGTCTTTCCGCTCACTGAGACGGACCTCGCCTTGGTCAATGATGCGATCGCAACCGGCAAAATCAACCACGCCGACGAGAGTCCGGTTGAAACTCCGCTTACGGAAGGATTGATCACCAGGAACAGACAGCACATCTATCGGATAGATGACGGCATTCCAGTGATGCTGGAGGATGAGAGCATCCCGGTCGATCAGATTCAAGGGCTTTAACCAATAGTAGATCCGTTTTCGATCGGGCTGCGTCGACACGATCACCCCGCCTGGTAGTGGTCCATCAGAATCTTACCAACTTCGGGTCGCGCAAACTCAGGCGGCAGCGGTTCTCCTGCCAGAAGCATCTCCCGAACGCGGGTACCGGATAACAACACAAAATCGTCCTCCTGGTGATCCGACACATCCCGCATCATCACCACCTGGTCCAGTTTTTTTGAATATGCCGTGTGATCAGCCTTAAAGATCTCGATCTCTAACACGCCTTCTGGCACCTGCTCCTCAAAGATGGCCTGCGCGTCAAACGCCCCGTAGAAATCACCGACCCCGGCGTGGTCACGACCCACGATCAGATGGGTACAACCAGCATTTTGACGAAAGATCGCGTGCAGCACTGCTTCACGCGGCCCCGCATAGAGCATGTCAAAACCGTAGCCCGTGACCATGACGCTGTTGGGGGGGAAATAGAGCTCGACCATCTTGCGAATCGCAGCGTCACGCACGGACGCCGGTATGTCCCCCGGTTTGAGCTTTCCGAGCAACATGTGGATCAACACGCCATCTGCACTAACAGCATCCCGGGCTATCTTGCACAACTCTTCATGTGCGCGATGCATCGGATTGCGGGTCTGAAAGGCAATCACTTTCTTCCAGCCACGTCCGGCTATCTCGCGTCGTATCTGCTCTGCGGTCCTGAAAGTTTCGGGGAAATCTAGTTCAAAGTAACTGTGATTGAGTACCCTGACTGGCCCGGAGACCAGTGTTCTACCAAGCGACATGAACGCCGAGATACCTGGGTGGGTCTGGTCGGTCGTGCCGTAGACATTACGGGTAATGATCTCGATATCCTCATCGCTCAACGCCTCAACCCGTTCAACATCCTGGATCGCAAGCACAGGTGTGCCTGGGGTACCCGGATCGCGCAGTGAGATTCGACCTCCCGGCTTTACAGCGGATGAATCAGTCAGATTGAGCACCGGGACGGGCCAGAACAGGTCGTTGGCTGTGTGCATCTCACGGGCCACATGGAGCGCATCTTGACGATCCATGAATCCTGCCAGGGGAGTGAAGTAGCCACCTCCCAGCATCACAGCATTGGCTGCCACTGCTGAGCTGACTTCAAGTGCAGGTAGATTCTCCGCCTCGTTCAGCAAGGACCCGCGTTCCTTTTCATCTGCCACGTAAAGAGGCATCAGCTGGCCAGCGCCGTATGGTTTGATCATGTCATAAATCCATTGGCTTCACAGAAACGAAGTGGAGGAATGAGCTCGCCAAACTCCAACGAATCGATTGCCGGCCACTGCTAAGGAGGTAACACAAAAGACTAGCACTGCCGCAAAGGACCTGAAACAAAATTACTGATCAGCCCATAAACTCGAACAGTAGATCTCATCCGCTGGCATCTGACCAGTCGGTCGACCTCCAAGCGCAGACGCCTACACCGTTGACTGGCGCCGTCTGCCGACCGCCTCGGCCAGCTGTTCGATGATCCGGCTGGTATCCTCCCAGCCAAGGCAGGCATCAGTAATGCTCTGGCCATAGACCAAAGACCCCGCGGATTCGACATCCTGGCGGCCCTCGATAATATTACTCTCGAGCATAATCCCAACGATTCGCTCTTCTCCCTGGGTAATCTGACTGCAGACATCGGCTGCGACGTCCAACTGGCGGCGGTGCTGTTTCGCACTGTTCGCATGACTGAAATCGACCATGAGCCTCGCTGGCAACCCCGCATCTTTCAGCAGACCCGACGCAGTGCCGATACTCTCGCGATCGAAATTAGGTTGCAACCCACCTCGAAGGATCACGTGCCCATCTTCGTTGCCGGTGGTTTGAAAAATCCCAAGATAGCCCGCTTTTGTGACGGTCAGAAAATGATGCGGGTGTGCAGCCGCAGAAACTGCGTCAATGGCAATTTTCAGATTCCCGTCCGTGCCGTTTTTGAAACCCACGGGACAGGACAACCCGGAAGCCAGCTCACGGTGCAACTGGCTTTCCGTTGTGCGGGCGCCGATCGCACCCCAGCTGATCAGATCTGTGATGTACTGGGGTGTCAACAGGTCGAGGTATTCAGTGCCTGCCGGCATACCTATACGGTTCAGATCAAGTAGTAGCTTTCTTGCCAGCCGGATACCGTGATTGATATCGAAGGAACCATCGAGATTGGGGTCATTGATCAGGCCTTTCCAGCCCACTGTTGTCCGGGGTTTTTCAAAATAGACCCGCATGATGATCAGCAGATCATCTGAACAGGCATCCCTCAGAGATTGCAGCCGCCGGGCATAGTCGAGTGCTGCTTCGGGATCGTGGATTGAGCACGGCCCGATGATCGCAATGACACGATTATCTGTACCGTCCAGGATTCGGTGGGCCTCGGCCCGTGTACGGGTGACCAGGGATGAAATCTCACTCGAGGCGGGAAGTTCATCGATGATCGTCTTGGGATTAGCAACATCCTGGATCCCGTCGATCCGAAGATTGTCGGTAACGCTGAGATGATCGCTCGTGTTGTGTTTCAATGTTCCAGCCTGATTCATTTGAGCACCTGTCGTTCAGGTGATCCGGGTCTCAAAGGGCAAGGATTTTTTGGCGCGCAAGTATATCACTGCAACGAACAACCGATACTGGAACGACCTGGCCATGGTGCTGGCAAGGTCAGCACTTGCACAGGACAACCAGTGGCCTTAAGTCATTCCTCTTCCGGATGCTGGAACGCAGCCGAGAGTTTTTTCTGGACATCTCCCGGCGCCGGATCATAGGCAGAGAACTCCATGTTGTAACTTCCTTCACCGCCCGTTACCGATTTGAGTTTTGACTGGTATTCGTCCATCTCCGCGAGCGGCACCTGTCCTTTGATACTGATCATGCCGCCGGGCATTGAGTCGGTACTGCTCACACGCCCCCGGCGGGAAGACAAATCACCGGTGATATCACCCATATTGCCGTTTGGGGCAATCACTTCTAGCTCGACGATAGGTTCCAGGACCAAGGGCTTGGCCTTCTCGATTGCTTCGAGAAAGGCTTTTCGACCCGCAGCGACAAAGGCCACTTCCTTCGAGTCGACCGCGTGATGTTTCCCATCATAGACTGTTACCCGGATGTCCTGCATCGGAAAGCCGGCCACGGCCCCACCTTCCAGGACACTCTGCACGCCTTTTTCAATAGCCGGGATGAACTGGTTGGGAATGACACCACCAACGATCTTGTTAACAAATTCAAAACCTTCGCCCCGGCCCATCGGTTCTACCTTGAGGTACACTTCTCCAAACTGGCCGGCGCCCCCGGTCTGCTTCTTGTGGCGGGAGTGGCCCTCGGCTGACCTGGCTATGGTTTCCCGGTAGGGGATCGTCGGTACTCCTGTTTCCACCTCAACGGCGTACTGATCACTCATCCGCTCGACCGCCATTCTCAAGTGCAGGTCACCCATTCCCCTCAGCACGGTCTCGTTGGCCGCGGGGTTTCTCTCGATCCGCAGGCAAGGATCTGCCTCGATCAGCTTGCCCAATACCTCGGCGATTTTCTGTTCATCACCCCGGCTCTTCGGTGTGATCGAAACACCGACCATGGGTGTTGGCAGGGCAGTGCTTTTCAGGCGCATAGACCCATCGCCATGCGAATCATGCATCACCTCGTCATAGCTGAAGCCTTCGGCCTTGGAAATCAAGGCGATATCCCCGGGCACAATCGAACTGCAGTCAGAGAGTTTCTTACCCAGACAACTGGAAAGATTGCCGATCTTTACCGGTTTGCGGTTGTCACCAATCAGCATCTGGGCATCCTTTTTGATGGTGCCCTGATAGAGGCGAAACAAAGCCTGCCGACCGACGAACGGATCAAAGGAGATCTTGAAAATATGAGCCACAACCGAACTGGCCGGGTCCGGAGTGATCTGGATATTCCCGCCGTCGCTGTCTGAACCATTCACGAAGCTCGGCGGGTTACCCTCTGACGGGCTGGGCAGCATCTTGGAAACAAATTCATTGAGTGCTCGCACACCGGCACCGGTCTGCGCGGATACAAAGCAGACAGGGACCACGTGCCTTTCGCGCATCGCCTGCTCAAACGGGTCATGAAGTTGCTCGGGTGCGATCGTGCCCTGGTCGAGATACGTCGTCATCAGATCCTCGTCCAGTTCCACTGTCTGATCGACGATTTCAGTATGGGCCTCCTCAACCGACGAGATGTCGGATTCGCCTTCTGGGCTAAAAAAGCAATCGACCACGGCCGTCGCGCCGGCCGATGGCAGATTGACCGCCAGGCACTCGTTTCCGAAAGATTCCCGGACTTCAGCATACACTCCTGAAAGATCCACATCTTCAGCGTCGATACGGTTGATCACGATCATGGCGCATTGGTTTCGCTGACGCACCGAGTCCATCATACGGCGGGCTGAACTTTCAACACCGCGCTGGGCATTGATCACAATCGCCACAGTCTCGACCGCAGGGAGCACACTGAGCGCAGTCCCGATGAAGTCCGGGTAGCCTGGTGTGTCAATAAGGTTGATGCGCCTACCCTGATAATCAAAGGAAGCCAGAGCAGCAGTCAGGGAATGCTGATGCTTCTGTTCAAGCTCATCGAAATCGGTAACCGTTGACCCTTTTTCAACCACACCTGGGGTGTTTATTGCACCCGCATCGTGCAGAAGGCTCTCTGCAAGTGTTGTCTTCCCGGCGCCCGCATGCCCGACGAGCGCCAGGTTCCTGATACCTTCCGTTGTGTACTCCATCAAACATCCTCCTTCTACAGTTGCTGATACTCTTTGACGCAGCCAGATACCCTGATCCCGGCCGGGCCGCGGCAAATCGGGGCCAGGCACACCTGACCCGGGACCTTTCAAGGTCTTGAGTAGCACGAAACAGGCTCCGAATCAACACACCTTAGATCGGCCTGCCTCGAAGACAACCGCTTATGTCGATACAAAACACCGCCACAGAGAGCCTAAACTCTCCGCGGCAGGCTTATCCCTGGATCTCTTCCGGCCACTTACAA
>Ga0207984_1000004_pt1 | contig 127820 bp, 118 predicted proteins | sample ETNtaG_30_FD_185760 | JGI IMG/M metagenome (GOLD analysis project Ga0207984, IMG submission 185760) | Marine microbial and viral communities from oxygen minimum zone, Eastern Pacific Ocean - ETNP201306PF43B (SPAdes) (version 2) | ecosystem: Environmental > Aquatic > Marine > Oceanic ...
CCGTCCGCGCCGGCTATCGCTTCTATTCCTACGGCGACGCGATGCTCGTGCTCTGATGCGCGCCGGCTATCGCTTCTATTCCTACGGCGACGCGATGCTCGTGCTCTGATGCGCGTGGGCTTCTCGTTCACGCTGGAGGCGAGTGACGGTGCGGCGCGCAGCGGAAAGCTCGTCACGCCCCACGGTGCGATCGAAACCCCCACCTTCATGCCCGTCGCCACCTACGGCGCAGTCCGCGGGGTCGCCCCGAACGAACTGCGCAATGCCGGGGCGCAGATCCTTCTCGCGAATACCTACCACCTGCACGAACGGCCGGGTGAGGCCTGCGTCGAAAAGCTCGGCGGACTGCACGGCTTCACCGGCTGGAACGGCCCGTGGCTGACCGATAGCGGAGGCTTCCAGATCACTTCTCTCGCCGACCGTCTGGACGTCGACGAAAGGGGCGTGGCCTTCCGCTCTCCGCTCGACGGGCGCACGCGACTGCTGACCCCGGAGTCGGCGATGGCGATCCAGCAGGCGCTGGGCGCCGATGTCGCCATGGCGCTCGACGAATGCCAACCGGCCCGCACAGCGGATGCCGATCTCCGCGTACGTGCTGCGACCGAGCGCAGCCTGCGCTGGGCCGAGCGCTGCCGTGCCGCGCACAGCTGCCCCGAGCAGGCGCTCTTCGGCATCGCCCAGGGAGGCAGCGACGAAGCGCTGCGCCGCGCGAGCGCCCGCGCTACGGCCGCCATCGGATTCGACGGTTATGCCCATGGCGGCCTGGGCCTGGGCGAGGAGCGAGCCGCCCGCAGCGACCTGATCGCCGCCGCGCAGGCCGAGTTCCCGGCCGCTGCGCCTCGCTACCTGATGGGGCTCGGCCGGCCCGTTGACCTGCTCGACGGCGTAGCTGCCGGCATCGACCTCTTCGACTGCGTGCTGCCCACGCGGCACGGAAGGCACGGCGTGCTCTTCACCAGCCGCGGCCTGCTGCGCTTCAAGAACGCGCGCTTCCGCGAAGATCCCGATCCGCCCGACCCCAAGTGCGACTGCCCCCTCTGTACCGGATACTCCCGCGCCTACCTCGCGCACCTCGTGCGCTCGGGCGAAGCGCTCGGCGCGCGACTGGCCTCGCTGCACAACCTGCGCTTCTACCTGCGCTTGCTCGAACGGGCGAGGGTGGCGATCGCCGCCGGAAGCCTTGCCGCGCTGCGCGCGGAGGTCGAGGCAAGCGCCGGTGAAGAGGCCCCGTGAGAGGCGCCCTCATGCCTCGGGAAACGCCACGCACAGACCGGCCAGCTCGGGCAGGCGCTCGCCGAGTTCCGCGGCGCGGACAACCAAGCCCCGACCGAGCAGCGGCCAGACCCGCGCGGCGAGATCCGTCCGAACCGGGTCGAGACACAGGCCTTCCCCCGCCGCCGCAACGATCGTGCCCAGCACGATTGCCTGAGGCGCGAAGGTAAAGACAAGCGCCGTGAGCCCCCGCACCAGGTAGCGGTTGAAGCGCTCGATCTCCTCGCAGGCGAAGGGATCGCCCTCCCCCGCCGCTGCCACCACGTGTTCGGGCTTGACCGCCGAATCACCCGCGAGCGCGGCGACGCGGCTTCCCGCCGGCGTGCAGGCGCGCAGGCGGCGCGTCCACGCGGCGCCACCCACATAGGCTTCCAGACAGCCGCGCTGCCCACAGGCGCAGAGTTCGCCGTCCCATTCGATCGGCAGGTGCCCAAGTTCACCCGCGTTGCCAAAGCTCCCCGTGTACAATTCGCCTCCAAGCACGAGTCCCGCCCCGATGCCCGTCGACATCGTGAGGTAGACGAGGTCGTCGAATCCCCGCCCCGCACCGAAGCGCCACTCGGCAAGTGCCGCGGCGTTTGCATCGTTCTCGAGATGAACCGGGAGCCCAAGCCCCTCTGCCAGGGCGTCGCGCAGCGGAACGTCGCGCCAACCCGGCAGATTCGGTGGGCCGACAACGGCACCCCGCGCCCGGTCCAACGGGCCGGGTGCCGAGATTCCGACTGCGGAGAGTTCGGCCGGCGTAACACCCGCCTCGCGCAGCAGCGCACGCGCGTCGTCGAGCAGGCGGGCGATGTCGCGCCCGGGCTCGCCCGACGGCTCGGTGGGTCGGCGCCGGCGCATCCGCACCCGTCCCTCGCGGTCGCCCAGGGCCAAAACCGTCTTGCTGCCACCGAGGTCGATTCCGAGGCCCAGCGAGATAAAAACCCCTTTTCTTTCATGGAGTTGCCAGCTTGCAGCAGCCTAGCACGAAACGGCTCAGGTTCCGGCCTCCCGGCGCCGATGGAAAGCGAAGCAACGGCAACCGCCTCCCAACCCACCTGCCGGTTGCCGAGCACCAGGAGGAAATCCGATGCACCGCCGCACCATCGCTCTGCTCATCGCACTGTCGACCACGTTTGCGACCGGCTGTGTCGCCCCGCTCTTCATCGAGATGTTCAAGGATCCGATGGGTCGCCACGACTCGCTCGTGCGCGCCCAGCGCGAGTACACGAACGCGCTGCGCTGGGGGAATACCGACGCCGCAGTGAGCTTCGTCCACCCCGACCTGCGCGAGAACTTCGTCTCCGAGCTCCAGAAATTCAAGGAAATCCGCGTCACCGATTACGACGTGGGAAAGATCCAGTGGGGTGAGGAGCAGGCCACGGCAACGCTGGTCGTGACCTATCACGCCTATTCCCTCTCGAGCATGCTCGAGCAGGAAATCCGAGAGACCCAGCATTGGGAGCGTCTCAGCGGTGAGAAGCTCAAGAACGACTGGGTGGTGCGGCCCGCGATCGAAGAATTGATCGACAAGGTCGCCAACCTGAGGTGAACCCGTGGAGAAGACTCGCACGATCTTGTTCGCTGACGGCACCGCGATGTTCCGGGAACTCGGGAGCATCTTCCTCGACTGCACCGGCCGCGTCGTTACCGCCAACGATGGCTACGAGAGCCTGGAGGCGCTCCGAAAGTACCGCCCCGGAATCGTCGTGGCCGATCTCGACATGCCGCGCATGGGCGGCGACGAACTCTGCCGGCATATCAGGAACGACCCCGAGACCCGGAAGCTGCCGGTGATCCTATTGACCGGCAGCGGTCTCGCCGACGACCGGGCCCGCGCCATGCACGCCGGCGCCGACGACGTGATCACGAAGCCCATCAGTCGCATCGCCCTCGTCCAGGCCGTGAACCGCTTCCTGTCCGGCCGACCTCAGCGCGGTCTGCCCCGCGCCTCATTCGAATCCGACGTACGCATCCTCCAGTCCGGCGAGGTCTACGAGGGCGCCGCACGGAACCTGTCCCGGGGTGGAATTTTCGTCGAGAGCGACCCGATCGTCGCGCTGGCAAACGAAGTCTCGCTCGAGTTCACGCTTCCGGACCTGGAAGAGCCAATCGCTCCTACGGCCCAGGTGATCTGGCGCCAGCCTCCGGGAACGCGCCACCCGCCCGGCATGGGACTCCAATTCCTGGCGCTCGACCGCACCAGTACGGATCGGATCGACGACTTCGTATACGAAAACTCAGATTTCGGCGACGCGAATGCAGCCGCCCGCGCGGCGGGGGTCCAGTGAAAGCGCGGATCGCCGCCACCCTGGTCCTAACCGTGGCTTTCGGACTGGCGAGTTTTGCCGCTTCTGGCGTGAACCTCGGAACCGGAGCGGCCCCCGGAGGTCCGGACCAGAGCGCCTGGATGAACCGCATCCAGCAAGCGCGCGCTCGGCTCAGCACGGCCCAGGACCGCTATGCCAGCGCCATGGTCAGCTACCGCCAGATGAAACACCGCCGCCGTGCCCGGGGCGAGCAGAAGCTCTCCATCCTGACGCAGCGAAAGGCGGCGCGCAGCGAACTCACCGCAGCACAGCGGGAACTCGACGCCCTTCTCGAGCAGGCGCGCCGCGAGGGCGTGCCGCCTGGCTGGCTTCGCGAGGCCATGGCAACCGAGATCCCGGCCGCACAGCCGGACTGACGCCGCCCAGCGCTCCTCTCGCGCTATTGCGTCCGCAACCGCTGCAAGACGTCTGCCTCGTCGAAACGATCGCTCAGGTTCCACTGCCGCGGCTGGGGCTTGCGAACGGCGATGATCTCGTCGCCGCGCCGCACGATCTCGGCATTCTGGGTGACAGAGCTTCCGCGCAGCCGCATCTTCAGCGTCTCGACGACGATGGGCTCAGCGGGCGCAGTCTCACCGGCCGGGAACGAGAGATCGATCCCAGCGCCATCCCGGCCGCCGTCGCGGAGGGTCAGGCTGCTCGCCTCTAGGTCCCGCCGGCTTCCGGCGCGAGGCGAATTCCCCTGCGGGCGATTGAGGGCACGCAACCGTTCGAGCCGCTCCGCAAGACGGCGCTCGTAGCGGTCCGCCGAGGCCACGTCCTGGCGCGAGAAGCGCCCATAGTCACCGAGGGCGGTGAGTTGCTGCCTCTCGACCCGGTCGCGGTAGCGAACCGGGATCGACTTGGGGTCGTCGGTAAATGCCGTGCCGCCGTCGTCGGTCCGCCAGGAATAGACATCCCCCGCCTGCGCGGGCCCCGTGAGGACAAGCAGCAGGACCCCGGCGAACGCCGGGAGAAGCCATTTCCGCTTCGCGGGAACCGGTCGCGAATGGGTCGTTTTCCGCATGCCCGTGAGTGATCCAAAACGGGGAAAAGTTGACGGATTTTCAGCAGGATGAACGTGCAGAATCCCCGCAGACCCGACGCAACCGGGGCGGTTTGACAGGCACTCCGACTGCCGATATATCTCGCGATCCATTTGCTGCGGGGTAGAGCAGTCTGGTAGCTCGTCGGGCTCATAACCCGGAGGTCGGGGGTTCGAATCCCTCCCCCGCTACCACCTCAAGCCCTCGGAACTGTGAAGGTTCCGGGGGCTTTTTCGCGTTCGGGCTGCCGCCGGACCCGGCTGCCGGGCGGCAGCGAAACTGAGCTACTACTTCATGCCCCCACCCACACCGGAAGGTCGCTCCAAATGAGCCTGCAGCAACAGCCGAAGCCCGTAGACTCGCTGCCGCCCCACGCCCCGCTCACCCGCTACTACGGCGACGGACCCGACGCCGAGCGCCAACGCTACGTCGTCGATCTCTTCAACAAGACGGCCCGCCACTACAACACCATCGAAAGGCTGCTGTTGAACGGCGGACTCTGGTACCGCCGCTCCTGTTTGCGGCGGGCGGGCCTGGGTCCGGGAATGAGGGTTCTGGACGTCGCCATCGGCACAGCTGCGGTCGCGCGCGGTGCCGCACAACTCGTCGGACCGAAAGGCCGCGTGTTCGGAGTCGATCCGACCCGGGGGATGCTCAACGAGGCCAAGAAGGTATTTCACGGTCCGCTGACACGTGGAGTTGCAGAGCGGCTGCCCTTCGCCAGCGACTACTTCGATTTCGTGACCATGGGAATCGCCCTTCGCCACGTTTCCGACCTGGTCGCCACCTTCCGCGAGTACCACCGGGTGCTGAAACCCGGCGGCACCGTGTGGATCCTGGAGGGTCACACGCCGACTTCTGGCATCGGCCGGTCGGTCAACCGCTTCATGATGGGGCGGGTGGTGCCCGGGATGACGCTGCTTTTCACCCGCAGCCGCGACGCAAAGCTCCTCATGGATTTCTATTGGGACACCGTGGAGCAGAGCGTCCCGCCGGACCGGATCCTCCAGGCCATGACGGACGTCGGCTTCGAAGGCCTCCAGCACCGGGTCGTCTCTCCGGTTTGTGAGTACATCGGAAAGAAGCGCGCCTCCTGAAGAACTCCAAACACGTGTGCCCGCCACAACCGAAACGGCACTCGCGGCTAGGCCCGACCGGCGTTCGCGACCTCGACCTCTCTCTAACCGGGCACCCTCGGCGGGATCACTCCGAGGGCCCGGAGAACCCGCGATCGAAGCTCACCTCCCGCGTGTCTGACGACCCCGGGAAAGGGCCTGAAACCCCGTTCGGGACCCCGAACCTGCACCCGGGGGCGGCCCAACGCTATGCTGCCCAGGAGATGTCCTCAGATCGATCACCCGCCGACCGGAACGCCCGCCGCGTACTTCTGGTTGGAAACGAACGCTTCGACACCCCTATCGACTCGTTTCGAAGAGCCCTCTCCGATCACTACGAGGTTTGCGTCGCCGACCCCTTCAACATGCTGGGTGCGGCGCGCCGGATACTCAGTCAGCCGCTGGCGGCAAGGCTCGAGAGCCGTGTGACGCTCTTGGCTAGCCTCTTCACCGGCGAGCCCCTCGCGCTCGCCGAGAGGCGCCTGCGGCGCATCGCAGCGGACTTCGCTCCCGACATCGCCCTCGTCGCCTGCGGCCCGCTGCTGCGCCCTTCCGCCGTGGCAAGCCTCCGGGCCGGGAACGCGGACTGCCGGGTTCTCAGCGTCTACCCCGATCACCTGGCAAATTTCGGCCGCGGGTACTTCTTTGCCGCGGACTACGATCGGCTCTTCTTCAAAGACGCTACATCGTCGAAAACTTCCGCAGCAAGCTCGGCTGGAGCAACGTCCACTACCTTCCACAGTCCTGCGACCGGGCTCTGCACCGGAAAATACCTCTCAGCGACGCCGACCGGCACAAGTACGGCTGCGACCTGACACTCGCCGGCAACCCGTACCTCTACCGCGCCGAGAGTCTGCACCCGCTGATCGACCGCAATATCCGCGTCTGGGGCAGCCCGCCAGCGCGCTGGTTCGACCATCCAACGGCGCGGCTTTTCGAGGGCCAGTACGTCGCGGGCGACGAGAAGTGCAAGGCAATGCTCGCGGCGAAGATCGTTCTCAACCAGAACCACTACGCCGAAATCTTCGGAACCAACAAGCGCACGTTCGAGGTGGCAGCCATCGGAGCCTTCCAGCTCACCGACACACCGGCGCTGCGCGACGTCTTCGAACCGGACAGCGAGGTCGCCACCTTCGGCTCCCGCGAGGACCTGCTCGAAAAGATCGACTACTACCTCGCCCGGCCCGAACTCCGCCTCGAGATGGCCGAGCGGGCCGCGCGACGCGCCCACGCCGACCACACCTACGAGCACCGCTGGACCGCCATGCTCGAAACGCTGGGCCTGCGCCCCCCGGCGCATTTTCCCGTGCAGCCCGAGACCCTTGCGCTGCGCGCAGAATGACCGCACGCGCCTCGCAGCGTGGGCAGACGCCCAGAACCCGGCCGCAGGATCGCGGCGCGAGATGGCCGAACCCTCGGGGCGGGGGTGGTGGCCAGATCGAAACGCGAGCCGCGCCTCGCTCGCCGTTCGGCGCTATTCGGCCCAGCCCTTCTCACGCATGCACGCCGCGTGGGCGGCGTCGGCATTCGCGGGTGTCGAGGACTCGGCTTGAATCGACTGCCAGCACAAATCGCTGTCCAGGTCGTGCTCTCCCTGGTAGATCGCGCGGTTTTCGCCGCGGGGGATCTGACTCATCGCGCGCTCCTTTTCCAACACCGCGCATCCCGCGAGCGTGAAAATGGCCAGTGCAGCTGCAGCGCATCGTCCGAGCATGGGGCGGTCTCCTCTTGTGCCGGCGGGTTTCACCCCAGAAGCCGGGCGGAAGCCTGGCTTCGTTGGGAACCCCTGCGGCGGTCGGAACCGGACCATACGTCCACCCCGCAGCAGTGCCAAACGGGTCCCCTGCGGCTGCTCCGCTGCTCGACACGGCTCGGGCCGGCCGAGGAGGAGGAGCCGAGGCCAGTCAACGAGGCACGAGCCGATACAGCCAGAGAGCCTCCAGGCCGCCCGGGTTCCGGCGAAACAGCGACTGGCTCGTCCACGCCCGGGCAAACGCTGCGATCGTGGCCGGGTTCTCCACGCGCTCGGCGCGCATGTCGTAGAGCACCCCGTCCAAGCGGAACCTCACCTGCGAATCGGCCGCGATGTTCTTCACCCACTTCGTCTCGGTATCCCCGGCGTTGATGAAAGGACTCCCGTCGACGATCGTGTAGACAATATTGACCGAATAGGGATCCCCCGGCCGGGTCTCGAGCTGGGCGGTCCCGTAGTCTCCGGCAAACGCCCAGTCCGTGGGAACGGGCCGCGTCTCCCCATCGAGTTTTCCGCCGGGGAGCAGGACCACGGGGCCGTTGCATCCGAACGCGATCAACACTGGGAGCAGTGAAAGGAATCGATGCAGCACCGGGATGCCTCCTCTGGTATCTCGCGCGGCCATGAACCCGAGGATAACCTGAATGGAACCCGGCAGACTCCGGGGAGGCCTTGGCATGAACGACCTCCGCTACGGCGTGATCGGCGCCGGCATGATGGGCCTCGAGCACATGCGGAATCTCCGGCTGCTCGAAGGCGTGCGCGTCACGGCGGTGGCGGATCCGCACGCAGCTTCGAGAGCCTGGGCCAGTCTCGCCGCCCAGGAGGCGGGCGACCCGATCTCGCTCTATGCGCAACCCCGCGAGATGCTCGCCCGCGAGGCACTCGACGCGGTGATCGTGAGTACGCCCAACGCCACACACGCGTCCATTCTGCAGCCGATCCTCGAGACCGACCTGCACGTGCTGGTGGAAAAGCCACTCTGCACCACACTCGACGATGCCCGGCGCACAGTGGAAGCCGCCGATCGACACGGCGGCGTCTTCTGGGTCGGCATGGAATACCGCTACATGCCGCCCGTGGCCCGCCTGCTCGAGGAGTTGCGCGCCGGAGCCGTCGGGCGCCTTCGCATGCTCGCGATCCGCGAACACCGCATGCCCTTCCTGCCGAAGGTCGGAGACTGGAACCGCTTCGCAATCCAGACCGGCGGCACGCTCGTAGAAAAATGCTGCCACTTCTTCGACCTCATGCGCCTCCTGACGAACGAAGAGCCCGTGCGCATCTACGCCTCGGCCGGCCAGGACGTGAACCACCTCGACGAGTGTTACGACGGCCGGGTGCCCGACATTCTCGACAATGCGTTCACCATCGTCGATTTTGACGGCGGCGCCCGCGCGCTGCTCGACCTCTGCATGTTCGCCGAAGGCTCGCGCAACCGGGAAGAGATCGCGGCAACGGGAGATGCGGGAAAGCTCGAATGCTTCATCCCCGATTCCACCCTCGTGATCGGGAAACGCAACCCCCGCAGCATCGAAAGCCGGCCGATCCCCGTCGAGCAGCGGATCCTCGAGGCCGGGTTTCACCACGGCTCGACCTACTATCAACACGTTCGCTTCCAGCGGGCGATCCGCGAGGGAGGCGCCGCCGAAGTGAGCGCGCACGACGGAATGCTCGCGGTCGCGATGGGCGTGGCCGCCGAACGCTCCGCTGCTACCGGACACCCGGTCGAAATGCGCGAACTGGGCTTCTAGGCCGGGGCTGTGTTCAGCGGCCTTGGGGAATGTCGCGATCGAGGACGGTCTTGCGCTCGCTGCGCCGCGCGTTCTCGATGGCTTCGTCACACACCCGGCGCAGGATGTCCGAGAGCGGCGCCAACACGCGCTCCGAGGTGTTCATCCCCGAGCGAGCCAGGATGTAGCTCTTGAGTCGCGACGCGACGACCAGGATCTCGCGGGATGGGCCAGAGTCGGGCGAGGCCGCCGCCGGTGCGCGCGCAGGCTCCGGTCGCACCGGCCGGCGCTGCGGCGGAGGGCGTTCGGCCGGTTTTCCGCCAGAATTCGCCCTGGCCTGCTCGGCCTGCTCGGCCTGCCACTCGGAGCGGCTCGGCGAGTGCTTTTCCACCGCCCAGGACTCCCGGTGATTCATGGATGAGAGGTGCGCATCCCAGCAGCGGACCGTGCAGAAGAGCAGCCCCGTGCGTTTGCGATTGCAGGTAGAGACGTTGCAGACCCAGTAGAGGGTCTTGAAGCCGATCCACTCCTTGCAGCTGCTGCACCGGCGCCATTGTGCCGCTGCTCCCGCCTCGTCCATCGCCATGCCCCCTTGTCGGTCCTTCGATCGCCCCACGTAAGCCAATCTTCGGCAGTCCCGCCCATTCTTCGGCAGTCCCGCCCATTCCGAGGACCGAGAGCCTTCCGCAGGCGCCACGCCGATGCAAAGGGCCGCCTTCCCTGCCCTACTCGCCTCGAACGCCACCGGGCTCCGCGACGCTCCGCGGGCCTTCCCCGAGTTCGACCGCCACCGCCTGCTTGGGACCGGTCCGCCGGATGACCCGGAGGGGGCCACCCGCCGCAATCGCTGCCGCAATCGCCTCGGCATCGAGCTTCGGATCGGCGTCCGCGCCGGCGTCAAAGGAGTCTCCGGAGCGCAGGCCGTAGGCCTCGGCCGGGCTACCGGTTCGGTTCCGTCAAGATCACGGAACTGACGTCCACCAGGGGCGGAACCGTCGTGCTGGAAGAGGATCCGCCCGAGGAAGAGTGCGTGACGACAATCGACGTCACTCCGCCCCCCCACTGCCTGGGCAAGATCGAGAAGCTGACCCTGCGCTACACCGGCGGCGACTGCTCGCAGAGCATGAACTCGCAGGATCCCGCCAAGCTGGGCTGCACGGACGTCAACCCGGCGGGAACCTACCCGGTGCGCGTAATCGTCAAGGAGTCGGCCAGCACGTCCTCGCCGACCTACGTCGATCTGTCGCCGCTCGAGATCGGAGACACCTTCGTGGTGGACGGGGACACACCGGGCTGCAGCCAGTACCTGAAATCGACCACCGGATACTGGATCAAGGACGCCGCCACGGACGAACTCGTCCAGGACGGCTTCTTCCACAGCTCCTGCTCCCAGCCGGTGAACCTGGGGGACCAGTTCGGCGGACTCCAGGTATTCGCCCTCGAGACGACCCAGGGCGGCACCGTGTCGCTCGAGCACGAGGTCGAATACACCTATGAAGTCACCAATCCGAACGCAACCGCCGCGACGAGCGTCAGCGTCGACGACGATCAGCTCGGTAACATCGTGAGCAGCGCCAGCATCGGAGCGGGGATGACCGAGACATACACCACGACTGCCTATATCTCCGAAGAAACCACGAACCTCGCAATGTTGAACGGCAGCGTCGATGGCGTGACCTGCAACGAGGCGAGCGCATCGGCGACGATGACGGTGACGGAGCCTCCGGATCCGGGTCTGATCTGCACGAGCAAGGTGCAGGCGATGCGCCTGCGCTACACGGGTCCGGATGTGGCAGGTGCGCGGGTCGAAATCGAAGCGAAGACGTTCCCGTACGAGGACGTCGTCTACGATCCGATCGATCTCGTCGGCGGAGTCACCGAGTTGACCTTGGCGAGCGAGAACGGATTCAGCATCGACGCGACGGCCCACGGCGAGATCGATCTGGGTTCAAAGACCACGCTACGGATCAACGGTGCGGAAGAGCGCATCCACACCAGCTGCTCGACTGCGTTCGAATCCGGCAAGCCCGCGCCGCTAAACCATCCGAAGGGGGACCCGTCGCCGAATTGGTTCGTGATCGACTTCACCCAGAAGAATTGATCGAGCCAGAAGCGAGATGGAAACGGCCGCCCCGCATCCACCGAGGTGCGGGGTGGCCGCCGTCGCTCTCGAAGCTGAATCAATGCTGTCCGAGAAACAACGCACCGCTTTGGGACGCCAGACGTGGGCCGATCTGCTGTGGCTCATGCTGCCGGGAACCGCTTGGCAGAGCCGCATCTTGCCGGCGGACCAGCCCGAGCTCGGGGTGCTGCGGCGACAGTTGTTGCTCCTCGCCGGAACCGGTCTGGTCCTGGTGGCGACGGTCTTCTGGGTTTCGGGGCGGGGACAACCCCTCGCTCCTCCGACCGCGCCCGAAGCGTCGCTCGCACCGGATCCGGCGCCCGAACCCGCGCCCGCTGTAGCGTTGCCCCCACCGCTCATCGATGCGGCGCCGGAACTCCCCCCGTCCTCTCCGCCCGAGATCCCAGAGGCCAGCCTCGCCGAAATGAGAATGCAGCCGACGCTTTTCAGCACGGCGAAAGTAACGGCCGTCTACGAGGGTCACGATGTCCGAGGAGTACGCGTGGACAGGGTCGGTGCCGGGAGCTTCTGGGATATCGTGGGCGTGCGCAGCGGCGACGTCGTCGTTGCCTACAACGGCGTTCGAATCGACACCGCAACTGCGATGCTGGCGCTGCTCAACTCGCTGGAACAGGACAGCGTAATTCGCCTCCGCGTGCGCGGGGATGACGAAGAAGAACGCACACTCTACTACTCGGCGCCCCGCTGACCCACGCACCGGGCGCAGCCGAGCGCCTCGGCCCAAGCAATGCGATCAGACTGCCACGCCTGCCGTGCGGCCGAATGGGCCTCGGCGCCAAAACCGGCCTTCGCACCGCCTCGGAGTGTCCGAGAAACGAAGAAAAATCCCGAGAGGCGTCACACCCGAAGCGACGTCTCGAAGATGGGGCGCATTCTGTAAAAGCCGGTCTATATTCCCGACCAGCAATGGCCGAAGTCGAACCGGATCCGCTCCGAGAGGAACTCGAAGCCCACATCGGCGAGCCGCTGGGCGCCTCCACACCAACACTGGCTCCCGACGCGGTGAACCTGCCCATGATTCGGCATTGGGTCGACGCATTCGACGATCGGAATCCGGTGTACCTCGACGGGGAAAGCGCGGCTTCCGCGCGCTTCGGGGGAGTGGTCGCCCCCCCCGCGATGCTCCAGACCTGGACGATGCCGCGCCTGCAAATCGTGGGAATCGCCGAGCGGGGCGGCGCTTCCGGGGAGCTCCCCCCGGACAACCCACTCAGCACGCTGGCCGATGCCGGCTACACCGGAACGCTGGCCACGAACTCCGAGCTCGAGTTCGAGCGCTACCTGCGACCCGGGGATCAGCTCCGAGCGGCGACCGTGCTCGAGTCCATCTCGAACCGAAAGACCACGACGATTGGACGCGGCTATTTCGTGACCTGGGTGACCACCTACACGGACGGCAAAGACGAAGTCGTGGGCCGCCAGCGCTTCCGCATCCTGAAATTCGATCCCACGACTGCTGGAGATGGCTCGTGACGACGCAGCCCGGCGACTCGCTGCGCTTCGGGGACGTGACGCTAGGTGACGAGCTGACGCCTCTCGACCTCCCGATCACCGCTACTGTGATCGTCGCCGGGGCGATCGCTTCTCGCGACTTCATGCCCGTGCACCACGACCGGGCCTTTGCCACGGCGCAAGGCTCGCCGGACATCTTCATGAACATTCTCACCACCAACGGCTACGTGTCCCGGTTCGTCACCGATTGGGCCGGCCCAGAGGCAACGCTTCGCAGCATCTCGATTCGCCTGGGCGCACCGGCGGTGCCCGACAAGATCCTGCGCTTCACCGGCCAGGTGACCGACACGCAACGCGAGGGCAAGGAGGGAATCGTCGAGGTGGCCATCCGCGCGGCAAACGATCTCGGCGATCACGCGACCGGCAGTGTCGTGATCAGCCTGCCGCTCGACACCGAGGCATAGAGCCGCGAAGCCACCCGAACGTCCGCTTCGATCCCGACTTTCCCGCCGACCCCTGCCCAAAGTACGCCGAGCTGCGGAAACCCTCGAGGACCACGGTTGCTCCCGGTACCCGGCCCGAAGGTGCGCCCCTTGCGCTGGCCGGTACGCCAGGCGCCCGCGTTCGACGCGTCAGGGACGCCCGGCCAGCTCGACCACGAGCCGGTAGAGGAACTCGACCCCCGGCCGGAGACCCCCAGCGGGAATGCGCTCGTCGACACCGTGGATGCGGCGCCCATCTGCCTCGCTCACGGCAATCGGCCCGAGGCCATAGGCCGCCATTCCCTTCGCGCGCAGGAAGCGCGAATCGGTCGCGCCGCGCGACATGAAGGGAACGATCGGGATGCCGGGGGCCATCTGCTCGACAACGGCTGCGATTGCGCTCGGACCCGGCCCATCGAGCGGCGAGGGCCTCCCGGAGCCGAACTCGCTCGGCATCGAGATCTCGATCTCGGGGTCGTCAACGACGCGGACGAGCGCGGCGTGCACCGCTGCTGCGGTCTCGTCCGGGAGGATCCGGCAGTTGACAATCGCTCGCGCCTCGGCCGGGAGCGCGTTCTCGCGCGTGCCGCCTTCGATCATGGTCGCAACGCAGGTCGTGCGGAGGCTGGCGGCGAGCGCCGGGTCGCGGTCCAGGGTGGCGATGGCCGCGGCGGGCGGCGCCGCCGGTGAGGCCACCACGGCCCGCATGGCTTCCGCCTCCTCTCGGGACGCCGTCGGCGCGCGCCCGGCGAGGCTGGCCTGGGTCACCGGAAGGATGCGCACCGGAAAGCTGTGCTTCGCGATCCGGTTGAGCGCCCCGGAAAGCCGGTAGATCGCGTTGTCCGGCAGCGGTACCGAAGAGTGCCCGGTCGGTCCGCGCGCACGCAGCGCGTAGTCCTGGTAGATCTTCTCCGCCGTCTGGAGGTCCACCCTGAGCGGCTCCCCGTCATCGCCGAGCCGGATTCCCCCGCCTTCGTTCAACACCACCTCGGCCTCGATCGACTCCGGCGCGTTCTCGAGCAGCCACTCGATACCACTCCCGCCCGATTCCTCGTCCCCCGTCCACGCCACGATGACATCGCGAGCGAGCGGCAACCCGCTTTCTGCGAGCAGGAGAAGCACTTCGAGTTCGATCGCAGCCATAGCGAGGTCGTCGAGCACACCGCGACCGTAGAGATAGCCGTCGCGCTCGGTGAGACGGTGGGGCTCGACCGTCCATTCCTGCCCCCCGGCGCCGACCACATCGATGTGAGCAAGTAGCAGCAACGGCTCGGCCGAGCCGTCTCCCTCGAGCCGCGCGACCAGGTTCTCGCGCCCAGGCGCAAATTCGGTCACGCGATAGGGGATGCCGGCTGCCTGCAGCTTTTTCACGCCGATCGCCACGGCACGCGCCTCGTTTCCCGGCGGGTTGCTCGTATCCGCGGCGACGAGTTGGGCCAGGAGTTCCCGGGTGCTGCGCGCCGCCGCATCGAAGTCCGGTGCGTCCGCACGGGCGGCACAGGCGGCAAACACGGCAAGAACCAACGCGATCGCGTGAAAACGGGTGGGCATTTCTCTCCTCGGATGGAGTTCGATTCTAAGCGATTTCGGCCGCTGTTTTCCCGTGGGCACGTCCCGGATTCTGCTTCCAGACTTTCCCCGCCCTGCTCCCGACCGACGCGGCGGAATCCGCCGGTGGGCGCCGGCCTGTCTACCGGTCCGACCGGGTATACCAGGGACCCGTGGCCAGTACGGCGAAGGCGACTGCGGCAATCGCGCTGGCCACGGCAAAGACAGGCGGGTAGCCCATCCGCTCGGCCAGAAGCCCCAATCCGAAGACTCCGGTCGAGAGACCCACGTTGAACGCCGCATTGAACAATGCCATGGCCTTGCCGCGCTCGTGCTCCCCCATGTCCTGCACGGCCAGCGCGTTGAAAGTGGGGTAGAAAAGCCCGTGGGCCAGACCGAAAACAGCACCCACGGCGGCCAACCCCACCTCACCCAGAGCCGTCGCGAGCGCCGCAGCGAAGGCGTAGAGAACCAATGCCACGAGCGACACCCTTGCGCGGCCCCAGCGGTCGGCAAAAGGCCCCAGGCCCAGGCGCGCCCCCAGCGCTGCCCCGGTATACGCGACGAACATACTCCTCACGTGCTCCATGCCGAGTTCCAGGGCGAAGGGCTGTGAGAAGGTGAACATGGCGCCAAACACGGCCCCCGCCAGCGCAACCACAACTCCAATCCTCAGGTTCCCGGGCCGCAGGACTACGTCCTGCAGACGCGTCTCCCCAACGCCGCACACCGGCTGCAAGCGTTCCCGCACGCGCAACGACAGCAGGGCCGAGAGCAGCGCCGCGCCGGCAGCGAGCAGGAAGACGGGTTCCCAGCCCCGGCGCTCTGCGATCTCCTCCACCAGCACCGGAGCCAGTGCATTGTTGGAAAGCATGGTGAGCCCAAAGATGCCCAGCGCAAGGGCGAGCCGGTCCGGCGGGGCCTCGTCCACGGCCAGTGCCGATCCCGCAACGAACGCCATGGCGAACGCGACGCCCTGAACGGCGCGCAGTACGTAGATCAAGGGGCCCAGGCCATCGACGAAGACAAAACCGGCTGAGGCCGGTGCCATCAACAGAGCGCCGGCGGTGAGGAAACGCCGCCGGCCACGCCGATCCACGATCGAGCCCATGAGTGGCTGCAAGAGCACCGCCGCCACGTAGAAGACCGCACTGACCCGGCCAATCTCGGCGGGCCCGGCCGCGAGTTCCACGCTCATGTACTTGGGCAGCAGGTAGAAGGCCGCAAACGCGAAACCAAAACTCGCCTGGGCCGCGAGCAGGGCGACGAAGCTGCGGGTAAACAGGGACGTCATCGATCGACTCCGACCGCCGGGGCCGTGGGGATCTCGACGTCGGCGCGACCCCCTCCGGCCGATTCGGCGGAAGAGGGTTCGCGGTGCGCGCTCAGCGGCCGGAGATCCCCTCTCCCACCCTCGCCTTCCAGATGGAAAGGACGGTGGAATCGGTGACGCTCCAGAGCTGCCGCTGTACTGCGCTCATGCGGGGACTATACCCTGCGCATTCCCAGCTCGCTGCTGAATCGATCCGATGGGAGTCGGTCCGTGCCTATTTCCCCAGAATCCCGTCCACGATGCTCTTGGCCGCTTCACCCACCGCGTCACCACCGAGTTTCTTGTCGATGAGTTGGTCGATCTGATGCTGCGCTTCCGAACGAGCAACCGCGACGACAACCTGCTGGACGAAGTCACCCGCGATGAGCTTCGCGATCTCGCCGGCTGTGGCGCCGGAGCTACCACCGATATTTGACCGGTTCACGGGTGAGAGAGTCATCTCGTAGTTCTTGCCTCCCACGGCCGAGACGTCCGCACTGAGCTTCGTGCCCGCGATCTCGAGTCTCCGGATGCCGAGCCGCGTCGGCGGACCCTCGGACGTCGCTCCACTACTCCCGCTGGGGCGCTTCAGGTTGTCCTGAAGCGCCCCCAGGTTGCTGCGACCGTTCTCGTCCAGAACCAAATTCACACTCGGCTCCTGGACGCGGACCTGCGTGAGCACGATCGGGTTGCGCGAGACCAACGAAGCGGGGTCGATCCCGATCGTGATGTCTCGGAACGAAACCGCCTCTCCCGAAAAACCCTTGGGGTTTTCGATACGCAGGCCGCGAATCGAACCCTTGGCGTCACGCAGCGAGATGTGGACCCCCGAGACGCTGACCGTCGTCCCGGTGACCGCTGAGCCATTGCGCTCGATCGCGCGGGCGACGATCCCGTCCAGCGAAAAGCTGAAGTAGTAGACCGCACCGCAGACCGCGACCAGCGCGACCGCACCAAAAAGGATGAGCTTCCGGAGCATGGCAGAATCCTCCTGTATCAGGCGTAAACACGAATCTCGGTCTGGCCTCGGGTGAAATGCACAAAACTGGGGGCTGAGCGCGCCAGCCGACCGCAGGCGCTCGCGAAGACTCTACAGAGATCCATGTGCACTCGCCCAGAAGTCCGGCTCGTGATCCTCCTTGAGCGTGACGAGCAAGTGATCGGCGTCAGCGCAGTGTCGTTTCGTCGGCCCCGGGGCCAGCTGAAATGCGACCGAACCGCCCCGGCCCGCAACAGCCGCGTGGCATCCCTTCCAGTAGACTAATCGGCGTGGACCTGAATGCGTTTCTGCCGGCGAACCCCCAATCGACGTGATCGACCCCCCGGACCACAGGAATCCCGGCTTCGGCGCGCTGCCGATCGTCGTGTAGGCAGGTGCCATGTCGCGCGGTTTCGCAGCTCTCGCGGCCCTACTCCTCGCCCCTTGGTTGTTTCGGGCGCTGGCTCTGCTCGAGAGCGCCCGGGGACCCGCACTGGGCGACCTCCGGGGATTCCTCGCCGACGTCGCAGTGAGCCTGGCGATTCTCGCGCCGGTCTGTCTCCTCTCCCGCTGGATCCGTTGGCTCGGCATCCTCCTGGTCGGGGTGCTGGCTGCCGCCTACTACGCCAACTACGAGACCATCACGGCGCTCGGCGCCATCGCCTCTCCCCTCGATCTGAAGTTCATGGCGGATCCGACCTTCGTGCAAGGCTCGGCTTTCGCCCTGGCACACACAGCGGTCCTCGTTGTCGCGGTCGTCGCCTCGCTCGGGCTCGCATGGATCGGATTGGGCCGGGCCCGTGCCAGCGATGTGCTGCTGGCGTTCGCCGGTGCGGGGGTCTTCTTCGGTGCGCTCTCGTTCTGGCCGGCCGATCCGACTCTCGTGCCCTGGCGCCAGGTCAACGCAATCCAATACAACGTCGAATGGCTCGCGTTCCGCGAAGTCGAGACACAGCGCGGCGATTTCGCCAATCCGGCGATTGCGATGCGTGAGCTGGTTCCCGAAATCGGGGCGGATCTCGAAGCGCCGCCGCGCTTCGCCTTCGACGGCAGGGGCCAAAACGTGTTGCTCGTGGTGCTCGAGGGGGTGTCGGGCGGTTACCTCCCAACCGCAGCTCGGCGTCACCAACGCGCACCCTTCTATCCACTTGCGAAACTCGACCACACGTTCTCGGAGAACATCGGCTACTCGACCTTTCTGAACCACCAGCGACGCACGAACCGGGGACTGTTCGCGCTGCTCTGTGGCGAATATCCCCGACTCCTCGTGGGAATGCCGAAGATGTCCACGACGTCCGGAACGCCTTGGCGTCGATGCCTGCCAGAGATCCTTCGCGAGCACGGCTACCACACGGTCTATCTCCAGTCGGCATCGCTCTCCTTCATGCAGAAAGATCGCTTCATGCCGGCGATCGGTTTCACCGAGACCCTCGGACAGGACTGGTTCGAAGAACCACACCTGCGCACCTTCTGGGGCGTCGACGATCGAACCCTTTTCGAACAGGCCCTCGAAAAGCTCAAGGAACTGGAATCGGAGCACCGACCGTGGTTCGTAACCATGCTCAACGTCGGAACCCATCACCCTTTCACAGTGCCAGAGTCTTTCGAAACGCCCTACGACGACCAGTTCCGCCGAGCCTTCAACTACATGGATCGCTACTTCCGGCGTTTCCTGCGCCAGCTCGAGAACCGCGGCCTGCGCAGAGACACCCTCGTGCTCGTAACCTCCGATGAATCCCGAGGCGATCTCATGACGACCGAGGATGGGATGGCATCGATCCTGACGGAGAACTGGGGCTTTCTGGTCGCGCTTCTCCCCGAGCGGCAGCGCCTCGTAGTGGACGAAGTCTTCGCTCAGAGCGACGTGCCGCTCTCGATCCTCGATTATCTCGGGTTGGCCGAATACGGCACGGATTTCTTCGGCCGCAGCGTATTCCGACACTACGGGCGCGGCCGTCCGATCTTCTACGGAAACGTGAACCACCGGATGATCGGAGGACTCAAGGCGGACGGATCAATCGTTCAGTGCCAGTTCGAAGGGAAAAAAGGATGCGGCCGGTACCAACCGACCGACGGCCGGATTTTCAGCGACACGCTTCCCCGGATCAACAACGACGAAGCTTTTGCGGAAACCGTACGCGAGATGGCGCGGCGCAGCCTGCCTCCGCAAGACACTGGGCCGCTGATCGTACCCCTTGTTGCGGACCCGGTTTTCGAGGTCCGCCACGATCATTTCCAGATGGTGCAGGGCATCACCCAGATCTCGGTCGAAACCGACGAATGGTACGAGGTCGATCTGGAGTTCGAGGTGCGCGGCGAGGGCGCCGTCAACATCTACCACAAGCTGACACTCTCGCCGGTGCGGCCTCTCATCGAGGTGAGAACGAAGCTCGAACCAGGGCAGACCCTGAAGCTCCGGTACACGGTGGCCCCCGATATCCGGGTGTCGGCTTCATCGCTGCGAACGCACGCGCGGATGGCTGAAGGGCTCCCGGCCCAGCTGGTGTTCCGCAAGCGCCGTTTCGAGCTCGTGCGCGGTGGCGAGCGTCCTCCGCAGGGACCCAACCTACTGGTCGCCGAGATCGACCCCCCTCCGGAGGAGCCGGCCAGACTGTCTACGCTGGTGACCCCGCTGCAAAAATACCGATCGTTCCTTCATAAACGCGAACGCAGGGGCATGACCCGCGAAGACCTGCGCGGGGCTGCACCGAACGAATGACCTCGCAACCTTTCGACGGATGGCGAGTCGTAGGGGCCGCGTTCGTCGTGGAGTTCGTCTCCATCGGGACCAGCTTCAGCGCCTTCGGTGTCTTCATGGACCCGCTGGCAGAGCAGTTCGACACCACGCGCGGAGTGATCTCCAGCGGACTCGGCGGGCTGTTGCTGGTGACCGGGCTGATGGGACCACTGCTGGGACGCGTGATCGACCGCGGCCCATTGAAGGCCATGATGCTCTGCGGGGTCTTCCTGCTCGCCACCGGGTTGCTACTCGCGTCGCGTGCCGCGTCGCTCTGGCAGGCCGGGGTCGCATTCTGCCTGCTCGCTGCCGTTGGAACCGCGATGTTCGGGCCGCTCCCGGCCATGGCGATCACGGCGAACTGGTTCGTGAGGAGACGAGGGCTGGCCCTGGGGGTGACCGTCGCCGGCGCGACAGCCGCGAGCATGCTGGCTCCGCCGATTGCCGCGGCCCTGATCGATGCACTCGGCTGGCGCAACGCGGTCGCAGCCTTCGGCCTGGGTGCCGCCGTGATCGCCGCCCCGGTCATCCTCCTCTTTGTCGTGCGGCGACCGGAAGACGTGGGACAGCTCCCGGACGGCGACCCGCCCCGCAACGGCGCAACCCCGGCGCCCGTTGCCGGGGCCGAGACACGCGACCTCATTCGCGATCCCCGGCTCTGGCTGATCAGTCTGGGCTTTGCGCTCTTGTTCGCATCGTCCATCGTGCTGGGGCTCCACCTGGTGCCTTACGCCGAGGACCTGGGCTTGAGCCGCCTGCACGCCGCCGGCGCCCTCAGTGTCATGGCACCGTTCTCGCTGCTCGGGAAGGTCGCCTTCGGCGCTGTCGCAGACCGGGTCGACGTACGAAAGGCGCTCTGGCTCGGGATCGCACTCATGGCCGTGGGCTGGCTGCTGCTCTTGACCAGACCGACGTACGCGTTGCTCTTGGCAACCACAGCACTCTTCGGCCTGGGCGCCGGGGCGCTCGGACCGATCCATGGCGTCATCATCGGGCTTTGCTTTGGGCGCGGGGCCTTCGGGCGCGTGATGGGAATCGGCAGCCTCGTCGGCCTGCCGTTCATCGCGGGCGCTGGTCCGGCGGTGGGGTTCCTCTTCGACGCCACCCGGAGCTATCAGCTGGGCTTCGCGATTCAGCCGGCGATCCTCGCAGCAGCGACGGTGATCTTCTTCTTCGTAACCGTTCCACGTTCCGAGCCCGAGTATTCGGCGTAAGCGTTCCGCGGCCCGAGTATTCGGCGTAAGCGTTCCGCGGCCCGAGTATTCGGCGTGACCGTTCCGCCCTCCGGAAGGACTGGCACCGCGCACAGCGGGCGGCCCGGGGCGCTACGACGCCGGCATACACGCACTCACGCTGGGTCGCGTCACACGCCTCCACGAAGCGGTGGCGCTGGCCGCCGTCCCGGCACCCGGCGCCCGGGTACTCGAGATCGGGTGCGGCTCGGGGGCGGTGACCGAGCGGCTCGTCGAGCGCGGGGCGCAACTGACCGTGGTGGAGCAGAACCCCGAGATGCTCCGGGCCGCGCAGACCCGCCTCGCCGCGAAGGACTCCGGCACAGCGGTCGAGTGGCTCGAGCAAACCGCGTCGGAGGTGGACGCGCTCGGCCACGCGGCCTTCGACGCCGTGGTCCTGAGCCTCGTGCTCTCCGAGATGTCCGCAAGCGAGCGCAGCTTCGTGCTGCGCGAATCCGCACAGCGACTCGCACCCCACGGCCGCGTCGTCGCTGCCGACGAAGTGCTTCCCATCCCGCGGATACACGCCGGCCTGTTCCGGCTCCTGCGCGCACCCCAGGCGCTGGCCGGCTGGCTGCTCGTGGGCTCCGTCTCGCGTCCACTGGCCGACCTGCCCGGCGAACTGGAACGGGCCGGACTCGATCCCCGCAGTGAGGAGCGCTGGCTCGCTGGGAGCCTGGCGCTCTGCGTGGCGGAAATTCGCCCGTGAGCAGCGTGCGCGATGCACTCCAGATGGCCTTCCGGCTGGTTCCGTGGCCGACGGAGACCGGCGTCCGTGCGATCGGGAATCCCGACGAGTGGAGCCCCGTCCTCGTGACGGGCAACTACGACCTCAGCGTCCGGCGCGTCGTCGCTGCGCTCGAGGGCCTGGACGCATGGCTCGTCGTCGCTGCGCTCGAGGGCCTGGACGCATGGCTCGTCGTCGCTGCGCTCGAGGGCCTGGACGCATGGCTCGTCGTCGCTCCCTCGAGCGGCATCAACGTCTGGTGCGCCGCTTCGGGAGGCCACTTCGGTACTTCCCAGGTCGTGACGGCACTCAAGACGTCTGGCATAGCAGAACGGGTTCGACACCGGCGCGCCATCCTGCCCCAGCTCGCCGCGACGGGCGTTCGGGCGCGGGACGTCATGCGCCGCTGCGGCTGGCGCACGCGCTTCGGTCCGGTCCGCGCCGAAGACCTGCCCGCCTACCTCGATGCCGACGGAAAGAAGACCGATGCGATGCGCTGCGTGAGCTTCGATGCCCGCGAACGCCTCGAGATGGCGGTGATGTCGGGTGTGCCAGCGGCACTGCTCGCGGCGGGCCTCGCCGCGCTCGTCCATCCGCCGTTCGCCCTACCCCTCGCGGGTCTGGCCCTGATCGCCGCGATCGCCTGCTACGGCGTGTATGACCGCCTCCCGCAGCCGCGGCGCGCGTTGTTCACCGCGGGCCTGGCCGCCTCGGCGCTGGCCATCACCGCTTTCTCCGGAGGCGGGACTGCAGCGCTCCTCACCGCGGCCAGCGCTGCTGTCTTGCTAGGTGCCGGCCTCACGTTCGACTATTCGGGCTCTACACCCATCGAGGGCGGCAGCCACTTCGAAGAGCGCGCCTGGCACGTGGTCCTCGACAAGGAGCGATGCGAGAGCCTCTACACCTGCTGGGAGGTCTGCCCCGAGGCCTGTTTCGAAAAACCCACGGGCGAAGACCGGCGCATCGAGCTGGCCCGCGAGGACCGCTGCGTCCGTTGCGGAGCCTGCATCGTCCAATGCGCACTCGACGCGCTCGCCTTCCAGAACGATGCGGGCGATCGCGTGCCGCCGGCAACCATCCGCCGCTACAAGCTCAACCTGCTCGGCCAGCGGAAGATCGAGCGGACATCTCCCGGAGCACCTGCCTGACAAACTCGGGTTCCGGTGGCTCCGAGTCCAGTGCACGGCGTTCCCCTTCCGCTGGAATCGTCCGCGGCAGCCCCGCGCTCGGCATCGCCCCCACTACCGCCGGGGGTCCCACCTCGCGCGCCGCCCCACCCACGGCGCAATTCCTCGGACTCTCAGCGCGGATGATCCACGTAGATCGGGGACGACCACGCGCGCTGCGCATAGCTCGAAAGACAGTCCTCTCCGCCCTGGCAGGGGAAACTCTCGATACAGCCCCCATCGTCGGCACGGGTGCAGCGCAGCGGATCCCCGTTGACCGCCGGAGCGGGCGCCTCGAAGACCCGCGCGTAGTAGACCGTGTCGCGGCCAGCGGCGGGGTACTCGTCGTCCGTGAAGGTCACGACGCAGCCAGCTGGATCGGGCGGGCACTCGAAGCTTCGCCAGGGATCGTCGATCAGCCCGGCCACGTCCTCGTCAGGACGCACCTGCGGGCGGATCCGCACCAGGTCGATCCGCGCGATCGGCCGACGCACGTCCGTCGGGTGATAGCATTCGCCGCCGCAAAGCCGCTCGACCTCTTGGCGTCCCAGGGCAGCCACCGAAGCGTCGGGACAGCCGGGGGCCTGCTCGAAAGACCCCACGGCCCGCACCCGAAATACCGGCGCGTCCCGGGTCTCGATCTCGGCACCCATCGGATGCGTGCCCCGCTCGCTCAGCAGGTCGAACCAGAGCAGGATGTGCGGGCCGCTCGTGGCGTAGACCTCCCTCTTGTCGAGCGCCTTCCAGATCGAAGCACGGTCGCGCCCGTCGGCGTGAACCGCAACGAGCCCACCCGTGTAGAGGAACGACTGCGTCCGCTCCGATTCGTAGAGCTGAATACCCGTCAACTCCGCTGTGGCCTCGGCGTAGGTGCGGGAGCGGCTCACGGGCGGCTCCGGATCCCCGCGCAGGAAGCTAGCCACGATCCCGGTCGTCGGCAGATCGGGACGGCCCGGGCTCTCCGAGAGAAACCGGAGTTCCTTGTAACCCGTGCCGGGTTTCGCGCGGTGGATGTCGCTCGAGCCGATGAAGCCCATCCGAAACCGGCGCGGATCGCCGCCCTCGTCGAAGTTGCCGAGCGCCGCGATGTATTGGGCCGAGCCGGTCGGGCGATACTTGAAGGCGGGCTGTCCACAATCGCGGCACTGTCCGGCATCGAGCCAGTCCTTGTCCGTCGCGCCCGGCACGGTGGCCTGCGGCGACGAACCGGCGTTGACGGCGTTGTGCCGAGCCTCCTCCGCGCGTGCCTCACACTCCGCGTCCGCCACGTCTTCCTCCAGGCAGCGCTGCTTCACGATCTCGCCGGCCCGCCGACACATGGGTACGTAATCGGCCCGGGCTGCCGGACATACCGCAGCGCCGTCTGCGGCAAACGCGATCGGCCGCCAATCCCGGTAGACCTCGGCGTCTCCGTGCCCCGAGTAGACCTCGATCAGGGTCTGCCGCTCCGGGTCGTGGCTGGCGCCGCGCAGCTGGTTGTCCCAACTCGATCCCGGCGGTGTGTAGATGCCCCAGGACGTGCCGTGCGGGATCACGATGGCATCGTGGCCCCACTCGTCGAGCTTGCGAAAGAGCCCATCCGGCGTGGGGGCCACCTCGATGCAGTCTTCGGGCAGGTCGCGGACGTCTCCCTCCGGGCATAGCTCGATCTCGCTGATGGCGGTCCAACGTCGGGCCATGTCGTGGTAACGGCCGCCCTGGAGCGCGAGCGCGCCCCGCGCCAACACCGGGGGCGGGTGCGCCGCCGCTCCCCCGGAATTCGCGGCGACCGGCCGCGCCGGGATCCGCTCGTCGTCCGTATGCGCGAGAACGACATTCTTGTGGCCGTAATGCGTGTCTGGCGTGAGTCCCGACTGGGTCCACTCCCAGCCCAGGAAGGCCACGGTGTCCGGGTTGGCCGGGTCACCGCTCAGCGCGTTGCAGCGCCGGATGGATTCGATGCTGTTCTTCCAATCGCGCGGCAGGATATTCGACGCGTGGTCGTTGATCGACCAGAAGTCGAGTGCTGCACAGTGGCGGGCGAAGTCGCAGGCATCGGCCGGTGTGTGCGCACCCTCCCCGCCCATCGCGGGAAGATTCAACATGAACGCGTCGAAGGAAATCGTCGTGTGGACGTGCAGATCACCGAACAGGATCTGCCGCGCGGGCTTCGGGGCGCCGATCGCCGCCGCCGCGTCCGCCACCTGCCTCCGGGCTTCGCTCACCTCTCGGGCGGATCGCGCACCGGACTGCGGCACCTTCGTCTCGCTGTCGGAGTCTCCGAACACTCCGCGGCCCAGCATCCAGAGCGCGAAGGCTGCGACACCGGCCAATCCGATGAGCGTGAGGCCGAGCCCCCGGAGGATCTTCATCCCGCCCATGAGTCCTTCACTCGACCTCCACCTTGATCGCGAACCGATCGCTGTAGAAATCGAAGGAGGACCGCACCTCGCTCGGCTCGAAGCCGAAATCCTTGCGCACGTCGTACACGACCTGCCCCGCCTGGCCCCGCTGGTGGCCCGCGAGATAGGCCCCGATCTGCGCCCGCGCCTCGTTCGTCATCGAAAGCCGCGCGACCTCGTAGATGCGCTCGACCATCGCCAGGTCGTCCGCCATGAACTCGTGGAAGAGGACGTCGATCGTCCGGTCCGCCGGCACGAGGTGTCGGTCCCGCACCGAGGCCTCGAGCAGCCTCCGGATACGATCGCTCCAGTACTCGAAGTACCACTCGGGGCGCGGCTGCGTGTAGCTCATGCGGGCGCCGTAGGCGAGCATGGTCGCCGACGACTGGATCACCGAGACCGGGTCGCGGTGGGTCATGACGATCGTGGCATCCGGGAACGTCTTCACCAACGGGCCGAGTTGCTCCAAGTGCTGGGGAGACTTCAGCACCCAGCGCTCGCGGGGCCGGTACCACTGCAGGATCTTCAGGACCGTCTTCAGGTAGGCGTAGTGTCGCGTCTGATCGTGAGCCAGGTAGTAGTCGCGCCAGCGCGGCGCCCGGGTCACCCACTCCTGGTTGTAGCTCGTGAAATCCGGGAGCAGGAGCTCGAGTTCTTCGTGGATGTGGTCCGGATTCATCGGGTGCATGACGGCGATCAGAGGAGAGCTGGTCCGAAAGCCTTCCCAGGCCACAGCCGAGCGGGTGTAACGGGGATCCACTCCGTCTGGGCCCGGCTTCTCTCGCGGATCCGGCACCGGCTGCTGGCCCTCCCAGAGGGGCATCGAGCGCAGGCGCTGATCCGCCGCGATGAGATTCACGAGATGCGTGGTCCCGGACCGCGGGAGGCCCACGACGATGATCGGCCGTTCGATCTCCTGCTCGTGAATCTCGGGGTGGCGCTCGAGCAGATCCCGGATCCAAAGCCGGTTGGCGGCCGCGCGGACGCAGTCGTTGTAGAGCGAGAAGCGCCCGAGCGCCGTGCGCTCGGGATTCTCGTCCGTCTCCGCCAGCCAGAGCCCGAGGCGCTCGAGGAAATCGTCCGGGCCGAAATCGTCGAGGCCGGTGCGTTCCACGGCCGCCGACAGCACCGCGTCGACACTCAGGTCGACGGGGTTGCTCTCCCCGTACGCCAGCGCCGCCTTCTGCGCCTCGTTGAGGACCGGTTCCCGGAGATCTTCGATCCGGATCTTCTCGGCCGGGCTCATGGCATCTGCAGAAGTTCGAGAAGCAGCGGGTCGCCTTTCCGCTCGAGGTAGGCAAAGACGATGTCCTCGGAGAACTGCTTGTACCAAATGGGCTCGTACCCCAGCGTCGCGAGTGTCGCGATCCAAGCGTCCGTGTCGTCGACCCGGTAGCGGAGATGGTGCATGCCCTCGCGGCCCTGCTCGATGAACTCCCGGTGCGGACTCTCGCCCCCCTGCCACTCGATGAACTCGATCTCGAGTTCGCCGGAATGCCCGAAGAGGATCGCGAGCTTCACATCGGCGGTCCGCCCGCGGTAGGTGGCGCCGCTGACGGAGCCGTCCAGGTGCGTCCACGGGCCGAAGAGAGCCCCGTAGCGCTTCTGAGTCTCGTCGAGATCCTTCACCACGAAGCCGACCTGGTCGATCGGGGGAAGCCCGAGAGAAGAAAGAGCGTCGTCCGTCATCGGATGTCCTTTACACCCAGTATATGACGAACACTCCGGGGAACCGAGGCTGCAATCGACTCAGACGCCCACCACGAAGCTCACGCTCGTAGTGCCGCTGCCGCCGATATTGAGCGTCTGGAAATTACGCGCCCCTTCGACCTGGTACCCCCCGGCCCCACCAGAGACCTGGAGAGTGGCGTCGAGTAGCTGGCGCACACCGGTGGCACCCACCGGGTGCCCCGCGCCAATCAGTCCGCCGCTCGGATTGATCGGGTGCTTGCCGTCGATCTCGAGCCAACCCTCCTCGACGGCCTTCCAGCTCTCACCGGGCTCGGTAATCCCGAAATGGTCGATCGCCATGTACTCCGAGGTCGTGAAGCAATCGTGCGTCTCGATGCCGTCGATCCCGTTGACGTCCGCGATTCCAGCCCGTTGCATGGCGGAGGTAATGGTGCTCCGCACGTGGGGCAGCACGTAGCGATCGTCACGGCTCTCCGCGACCTTGTCGGCGAAGCGCAGTCGGGCCGTGTTGTGACCCCAGCCCTTGATGCGCGGAATCTCCTCGAGCTTCTTGCCCTGGCCGCGCGCCCACTTCTCCGCATACTCCCGCGAGGCGAGGAAGACGCAGACGGCGCCGTCGGTCACCTGGGAGCAGTCCGCGATACGAATGCGCCCCCCCACGGCCGGATTGTCTTCAGTCCGACACAACGCGTGCTCCTTGTTCATGTACCAGGTACGGGTCTGCGCGTTGGGGTTCAGCTTCGCATTCGCATAGTTGACGGTGCTGATCTCGGCGAGGTGCTCGTCCTTCAGCCCGTAACGCGCGTCGTACTCATCGCCGAGGCGACCGAAGAGCTTCGGAAAGGGGAACTCGATGTCCTTCGCTTCTTCGTCGTACCAGGCGGCCGTCCCGAGGTAGGCTCCCCCCTCGGCGGGCGAGACCGTCTTCATCTGCTCGATCCCCACCACGGCCTGGAGCCCATAGCGACCGGCTTCGATCTCCGCCGACGCGGCGAGCAGCGCGATGCTTCCCGAGGCACAGGCAGCCTCGTGGCGCGATGTCGGGAGCCCGCTGAAACCGGGGTGCACCTCGGTGAAAAAGGCGCCGAGGTGGCCCTGCATGCAGTAGAGCTCGGCGGCGAAGTTCCCGACGTGGGCGCTCTCGACCTCCTCCGGGGCGATGTCGCATCGCTCGAGCCCACCGAGCACGGCCTCGCGCATCAGGGCCGAGAAGTGCTTGCCCTCCTTGGTCCAGTTGCGTCCAAAATCCGTCTGGTACCCGCCCAGGACGTAGACATCCGAATGTGCCGCCATGAGGTTCCTCTCGAAGTCGGGCGGCTCAAGCCGCCACGAAAAAGCGCCCGACGTTGATGTCTGGATGGTCGAAGAAACGCTTCGGCTCACCGGTGCGAGCCGCTGTTTCCAGGATTTCTGGCACCGCCAGACCGGCGCGGCCGATCATCTCGACGGCGGAGGCCGGTCCCATCGTGTCGACCAGAACCCCGGGCGGAGCCCAGTTGAAACCCGTGCCCATGATGCGGTCGATGCCGTCCGCGCTTGCCACCTCACCCACCCGATGAAATGCGTAGCTGAGGTACCCGGCGACCACCTGGCGTGCGATCGCGGCTTCGTCTCCTTCGGCGGCGAGAAAAAGCTGCATGCCCTCGGCGTATCGCGCCTGAGCGTAGAGCCGAGCCACTTCATCGATGTAGTCGAGCGACGGCACCGAAATCTCCGCGATCGGCTTGTAATCGCCGCTCGCGACTTCTAGCGCAAGCCGGGTTTTGCCGTCGCGCTTGAAAAAGCCCCCGCCGGTCTTGTCTCCGAGCACGCCGCCGTCCATGAGCTTTGCCATGTAATCGGGGAGCTTCAGGGTTTCGTGCGCTTCGTCCGACGTCTTCTCGTACACGTTGTCGACGATGGCCCTGTGAATGTCCCAACCGACCAGATCGATGGTGGCGAGCGGCGTGAGCGCGCGGCCGGTGTAGGGACCCACGATGCGGTCCACGAGCACTGGCCCCAGTCGCTCGGCGAGTTGCGCAGCCTCGTTCAACACCTTGAAGCCGACCCGGTTGCCCGCGAAGGCAGGGCTGTCGGCGGTGCGAACGATCTCTCGCCCGAGACGAAGTCTTGCAAACGCCTCGACGAAATCCAGCACGTCCGGATCCGTGTCGTCGCCGGCAATCAACTCGGTCCCGACGATGACGTTCGGTGGGTTGAAGAAGTGCAGCCCAAGAAAATTCTTGCGGAAAGAGTCGCCCCGCCCTTCGGCCAACTCGTTGATCGAAAGGCCCGAGGTCACCGTCGCCACGATGGCGGCGTCCCGGCGAGCTTTTTCGATGCGATCGAACATCGCCTTCTTGACGCCGAAGTCCTCGGTCAGCGCCTCGAAGACGAGGTCCGCGCTCGCTACCGCTCCGTCCAGGTCGCTCTCGTAATCGCCCGTTTCGGCGCGCGACGCCACCGTCGGGGAGCGGACCTGCTTGACGGCTGCTGCGAGGCCCTCCGCCGCCTTGGCCTTGCTACGGGCGAGAAACGTGACTCGGGGCACCGCCTGGGTGAAGAGCGCTGCGCTCCCGAAACCCATGGTGCCATTCGCGCCGAGCACCACGACGTGCTCGATCGCCCGTTGCTCGACGAGACTCCGCACGGCGGACACCGAGAGAGGGGGGGGCTGCTGGCAGGACATTGTGCGATTTCGGCTCCCTGCTTTCGAGAGCGACAGTGTCCAGTCAATGGCTGCGCCAGTCAATGCGCGCGGGATTCCTAGAGCGTGCGGCGGCGTTGCGTACCAATTACCTACCGGGAAGCGACTCCCGGTCAGGTTCTTCTCTCAGCTGCCCTCACCGCCGCCGTCGCGATCGAGCCGGGTGCGCAGCCTCACGATCCCGTCGATTGCGGTGTCGTTCATCAACGAATTGACGATCCAGGTCGGAATCGAGCCCGCGATCTCGGTATGGCTCTCGTATGTCGCGCGGGTCCGCCCACTGCCGTGCGGCGCAAAGGTCCAGTATCCGGAAGACTCCGCCAGCCGGACGACGCCCCTCTTCGGCGGCGGCCCCTCGTCGCTCGCTCTCCATTCGACACGGTAGGTACCGGTCTGCGGATCGAAAGAACGCTGCGCCCGGGTGATGACGTCGCGGTCCGAAACCATCGGAAGATCGATGTACGTGTAGACCAGGAGCACCTCGCCGTCGTCGCTGAGAAGGGTCCTGGTCATGTTGTCCTGGATGTCGTCGGTATCCGCGATAGTCGCCCTACCGGCTGCGGCCACTACCGCCGGCGGGGCGTCGATCACCGCCTCCAAGCGATAGGCGTAGTAGTCCGAGCCGGGCGGCTTGCGCCGGTAGACGGTGTACCCCTCGGCGGGATCCTCGTTTCGATCGTGGAGTTTCCACTCGGGCCGGGCACTGACAGCCGGCGGGGAATCTGCGGCGGCCGGTTCGGTAAAAATGCCCCATAGCAGCAGCACCCCAGCGACCACCCAGTGCATGTCTCTGCTCCTCACCTCGAGTAAAATCAGGCTAACGATCGTTCGTTCACTTGAACATACCGCGTCAGCATCACCTCTGCCTGTAGGGTAACCCCCTCAGTCTGAAAAATCCGGTGGTCTCCCCTCTTTTCTCGCTCGCGTCGCCTCCTCGAAATTCTGCGTGGTCAACCGCACGAAGAGCTGCGTGTGGCTCTCGAGCTCTATGGCCGCCGCGAGGCTACCGGCCTCGAGCCCGGACCAGAGCATCCGCTTGGTGAGCTGCACACCCTGGGTGCTCCAACCGTTGATCTGATCCGCCAGATCGAGGGCGGTGCTCATGAGCTCCTCGTCCGGCACCGTGCGCGAGACGAGCCCGATTCCCGCCGCCTCCTCTGCCGAGACATCCCTCCCGGAGAGCATGATCTCGAAGGCCCGGGAGGCGCCGATCGCACGGGGCAGGAGAAAGCTCATGCCGAGTTCGGCGGCGGTGAGCCCATTGTTGATTCCCGCCGCCCGGAAATAGGCCGACTCAGCCGCGATCCGAATGTCGGCCCCAAGCGAGAGACACATCCCGCCGCCTATGGCGGCCCCGTTGATGGCGCCGATGACGGGCTGGGGCATACGTCGCAGCGCCGGAACCAGATCGGAGAGGATCGTCATCGCGCGGGTCGCAATCCGGGTCAGCGTGAGCCCCCCAATATTCGGCGGCGGCTCGGATTCCTGGGTGTCGGCGCCCGAGCAGAAGCCACGGCCGGCGCCCGTCAGGATCACGCACCAGGTGTCGTTGTCCTGCCCAACTTCTTCGATCGCCTCGTGAAGCGGACCCATCGCCTCGAATGCCATCGAATTCATGCGTTCCGGGCGATCGAGCACGATCACGCTGGTGTGGGGACGCGGCTTCTCGATGCGGACGTGACGCATGGGGACCTCTTGGCTGCGGGAATTGTGATTCTAACAGGGTGCCTCCCGTGGAGTAGACTGGCCCACCGCGCCAAAAGGAGCCGCCCATGCCCCTCAGCCCGATGGACGAGTACCTCGCCCACCAGACTCCGGAGACATTCGACCACGTCTACACCAGCGATCGGAACTTCTACGATCGGCATTACTTCAACCTGCACGCCTCGAGCGACGAACTCTTCCTCGTCACTGGGATGGGCCAGTACCCGAACCTCGGCGTGATCGACGCGTTCGTCTCCATTTCTCACGGCGATGGCGTCCACAGCGTCGTGCGCGCCTCGCGCGAGCTGGGAAGCGACCGGCTGGACACGACCGTGGGCCCCTTCGGCATCGAGGTGATCGAGGGTCTCAAGACGCTGCGCCTCACCCTCGACGAAAACGAGTGGGGCGTGGGTTTCGACCTCACCTTCCAGGGCGCGGTGCCGGCACTCGAAGAGCCCCGCCAGACGACGCGCCAGTTCAATCGCGTCACGATGGACGTCTCGCGCTTCGCCCAGATCGGCTGCTACACGGGCACGCTGAGCGTCGCCGGCAAGACCTACGAAGTGACACCCGACCGCTGGAAGGGCGTGCGCGACCGCTCCTGGGGCGTGCGGCCCGTGGGCGAGCGCGAGCCGGCGGGGATTGGCGTAAAGGCCGAGCGCTCGGCGGGCTTCCTGCACAACTGGCTGCCCATGCAATTCGACGATTGCATGTTCAAGGTCTTCTACGAAGAGGACGCCGACGGCGACCGCTTCGTCGAAGAGTCGGTGAAGGTCTACAACTTCGGCATCGACAAAGAGAACGAGCCCATGGGCGCGCCGCGGCCCGAGATCACCTACGTGCCGGGCACCCGCGAGATCCAGAGCGCGCTCATCCGCTTCGAACATCCCTCGGGTCGAGAACTCTCGGTCCAGACTACTCCGCTGCGCACGGTCTACCTCGCCGCCGGTACGGGCTACGTGCCCCAACCCGACTGGGCGCACGGCATGTACCAGGGCGAGTTGAAGGTCGAGGGTCTGAGCTTCGACCTCGCCGACCCGGCGAACCGCAGCCAGTACGGGCTGCTCAAGGAGACGCTCTCGCGCTTCGAGCTCTCGACCGGCGAGGTCGGCTACGGCATGCACGAGAACATCTGCCTGGGCGTCTACCGCCCCCACGGCTTCGAGACCGGGGACGCCGTGGCGCCCTGAGGCGAGCGGTCGCCCCCCCCTGTGGGGGCCGCTCTCGGCTTCTGGGCTCTGCTCAGCCCCGGAAACGACCCGCAACTCTCACTCGAGAGGGCAGAAGGCGTTCTCGGCTGCTTTGGTGCGGCCTGGAATGGAACCTGACCGAGCGTACTGTTTTCTTATAGGAAGGAGGCCTCGAAGCCGAGGTTCTGGACGGAGACAGCGGAGGTCGCCGTGGCCACACCGCGTTACCGCAGCGTCCTTCTCGCGACGCTCGCAGCCGGGTTCCTCGCCCACCCCGCCCGGGCCGAGACCGATCGAGCCATCACAGAACCGATCCCGGTGGGCGTCGTGGAGATGCTCCAGGGGCTGTTGCAGCCAACGCTGGGCAAGAGCCTATCCACCCATCACCTGAACCGGCTCGGGCTCTCCGACGAATACGGCCTCATCTACACCTACCCCCTCGCGCGGGGCGACAACGGCCCAGAGCTGCGCTTCCGGGGGCCCGTTCTGGGCAGCGAGACTGCCGTCGGGCTTTCCCTCGAGATCCGTTTCTAGGAGGCGGACCCGACACGGGCGCTCAGCTGTGGCCCGTCGCGGAGCACCCTGCGGTCAGCGCAGCAGCGGGCTCAATGCGGGCCACACCGTCTCTGCGACGCGACGCTGTCCCTCCGCGTTCGGGTGGATCCCGTCGGGCTGGTTGAGCTGCGGGACGGCGGCGACCCCCTCGAGCAGGAAGGGAACGAGGGTGGCGTCGTGCTCCTGGGCCAACTGGCTGTACACCGTCTCGAAGGCGTCGACGTAGGCCCCCCCGAGATTGGGCGGTGCACGCATGCCGACGACGACGACGCGCACCCCGGGATGCGCGGCCTGGGCGCGCTCGACGATCGCCGTGAGGTTGCGCTGCAGCGCCCCGACATCGAGCCCCCGCAACATGTCGTTCGCCCCGAGTTCCACCACCAGCACCGCCAGCGGAAGTCGCAACAGCCAGCCGAGCCGACTCAACCCCCCCGCCGACGTGTCCCCGCTGACACCGGCGTTCACCACCCGGTAGGCGAGTCCGGCCGCATCGATCCTCTGCTGGAGCAGGGCCGGAAATGCCTCGTTGGAGGGCAGCCCGTAGCCCGCCGTGAGGCTGGTGCCGAGGAAGAGAACCACCGGGCGCCCGTCGGGTTCGCGCTGCGCCGATGCGGGCGCGACGGCGTCCGGAGCGTCCCCGCAGCCAGCCAGCACCGCCGCGCAGGCGAGCGCGAACGCGAGCCAGTAACGTAGGCCTGCGCACCCACACCGCCCCATCCCGGATGATCGTCGCCCGGAAACTCACGCAGCGCTACCCGCGATCCGACGGCAGACCGCCGCTGACCGTCCTCGACGGTGTGGACCTCTCCGTCGCCCGGGAGGAGGTAGTCGCGATCCTCGGACCCTCGGGCAGCGGCAAGACCACGCTGCTCGGCCTCCTCGCCGGACTCGACCGGCCGAGCGAGGGCGCGGTCGATCTCGAGGGCCGAGCGCTCGCCCCCCTCGGCGAAGACGAACGCGCCGCGCTGCGCGCCGAATCGGTCGGCTTCGTCTTCCAGGACTTTCAACTCCTGTCGACGCTCACCGCGCTCGAGAACGTGCTGGTTCCGCTCGAACTCCTCCCAGCGACGCGCCGGCACACGCCGGCGGAAGACGACCGCCGCGCCGCGGAGCTGCTGGCACGCGTCGGCCTCGCAGAGCGGGTGGATCACTACCCGTCACAGCTCTCCGGAGGCGAACAGCAGCGCGTCGCGATCGCCCGGGCTTTCGCCAACGATCCCCGCGTGCTCTTCGCGGACGAGCCCACCGGGAACCTCGACCGCGAAACCGGACACGAGATCGCCGAGCTCCTGTTCGAGCTCAACCGGGAGCGCGGCACGACACTCGTCATCGTGACCCACGACGCGGAGATCGCGAAACGCGCCCAGCGCATCGTCCGCCTGGATGCCGGCCGCGTGGTGTCGTGAACACCCGCTTTGCCATCGCCATGGCCCGGCGCGAAACGCGCACGTCCGCACGGCGGCTTGCGCTGTACGGCAGCTGCATGGCGCTCGGGATCGCCGCGCTGGTCGGGCTCGACGGCCTCCGCGCCAGCGTCACCGATGCGCTGGGCGAACAGGCGCAGCGCCTGCTCGGCGCGGACCTGCGGCTCGCGAGCCACGCGCTCTTCCCCGCCGGCGTCGAGGCGCGGGTCGCAGAGCTCGAGTCGAGCACGGGCACGCCCGCCGCCCGGGTGACGCAGTTCGCATCCATGGTGCTCGCCGCCGAATCCGGCCGCACGCGTCTCGCCGACGTGCGGGCCACCACCGGTGCGTTTCCGTTTTACGGCGAGATCCACACCGAGCCGCCCGGCGCCTGGGGGCGGCTCGGATCGCCGGAGCCGCTGGCGCTCGTGGACGAAAGCCTGCTCATCCAGCTCGACGCGCCGGTCGGGAGCACGCTCGCGCTCGGCGAGGCGCGCTTCCGGATCGCGGGAACACTCACCCGCGCGCCGGGAAGCGTGGGGGTACGCACGCAGATCGCGCCGCGGGTTTTCATCGCTGGGCGGCACCTGGAGGCGACAGGCTTGATCCGCCCCGGCAGCCTCGTCGACCACCTGCTCTACATCGCTGCGCCAGCAGCGCGGCTAGAGCCCTGGCTCGACGCCAACCGCACGGCCCTCGAAACCGAGCGCGTCCGGATCCAGACGGTCGAGAGCTACCAGGCGGATCTGGGCCGCTCCTTCGCGACCGTCACACGCTACCTGGGTCTGGTCGGGCTGGCGGCGCTGGCCCTCGGCGGCGTCGGCGTCGCTGCGGGTGTCCGCGTCTTCGTGCGCGAAAAACTCGACGCCGTGGCGCTGCTGCGCTGCCTCGGGGCAAGCACGCGGGACGTGCTGGCCGCGTACGGCGTGCTGGCCCTCGGGCTCGGTGCCGCGTCGGGGATCGCGGGAGCGGCGCTCGGTGTGAGCTTCCAATGGCTGCTGCCGGAGCTCGTGCGCGGGCTCCTCCCGGTTTCGGTAGAGCCGCGCCTCGAGCCCACAGCCATCCTCACCGGGATCGGCCTGGGCCTCTGGGTCACGACGCTCTTCGCCGCCGCACCGCTGCTCGAACTCGCGCGGGTTGCGCCGCTGCGCGCGCTGAGGCGCGGCTTCGAACCCGCGCTCGGGTCGGGCCCAATCCGGACGGCGTTCGTCGTTGCCCTCAGCGCCACCGTGCTCGGCGCCTCGCTGTGGCAGGCGCCCACACCGAAGGTGGGGCTCGGCTTCGCCGTGGGCCTCGGCGCCGCCCTCGCTTGCCTCGCGGGTGCAGCCGCCGGTGCAGCGGCGCTTTTGCGCCGCGTCCGCCCGCGCCGTGCACCTTACTGGCTGCGCCAGGGCATCGCGAACCTTTCGCGGCCGCGCAACCACACCGTGGCGACGAGCCTTGCCATCGGCTTCGGGCTCTTCGTCATCGCCACGCTTCACGCCGTGCAATACAACGTGCTCCACCAGCTTGCGGTCGATGCTCGGCCGGACCGGCCGAACCTCGTGCTCTTCGATGTGCAGCGCGACCAGGTGGCCGACCTCGAGGCCTTCCTGGCCGAACGCGACGTCCCCGTGCTCGAGCACGCGCCAGTGATCTCGGCCCGCATCGCAGGCATCGACGGCCGGGACACGGCGGCCTGGCTCGCCGAAGGCGAAGACGAACTCGACAGGGACCGGCGCTGGGCCCTGCGGCGCGAATACCGGCTCACCTACGCGGCGGAGCTCCGACCCAGCGAGACCCTCACCGCGGGCCAGTGGTGGCCCGCCGCGCCCGGCGCCCTGGCCCCCGTTTCGCTCGAGGTCGACATCGCGGAGACGCTCGGCGTCGGGGTCGGTGATCGCCTCACGTGGGACATCCAGGGTGTCCCCGTCGAAACGCAGGTGACGAGCCTCCGCGCGGTGGATTGGGGCCGCCTCGCATCGAACTTCTTCGTCGTGTTTCCCCCGGACGTCCTGGACGAAGCGCCGTCGACGAGCTTCCTGCTGGCGCGGGTTGAAGACGACACGGCGCGCGCCCTCCTGCAACGCGACCTGGTCGGGCGCTTCCCGAACGTCTCCGCGCTCGACGCAACGCTGATCCTCGCCGCCCTCGACACCATGCACCGCGAAATGGCCACAGCCGTGCAGGTGCTGGCGCTCTTCACGCTCGCCACCGGACTTGCGATCCTCCTGGCGGCTGCGGCCGCCGCGCGCAGCGAGCGCACACGAGAGATGCTCCTGCTCCGCACCCTCGGCGCCAGCACGACCCTCGTGCGGCGCATGGCCGCCACCGAGGCCATCGCACTCGCGACGTTGGCAGCGGCGGTGGGCGGGAGCCTCTCGCTGGCCGCCGCCTGGGGCCTCGCGCACTTCGTCTTCGAGCTGCCCTTCGATCCGCCGGCCGGCGACCTGGCCCTGCTCTCGTTGGCCACGGTCTGCATCGGGGCCGCCCTTGGCTCCACCCGCGGACCCAGCCCTTCTCGCGGGCCGCTGGCCCTGCTGCGCGAAGCCGAATCGAAGGGCATCGGTGCCGGCTGAACGGACTGCGACGACTCCGAAACGCCGAGGCCAGGTCAGGGCATGCGGACTTCTGACAGCGGGTGCCGGTAGAAATCTCCGGGGCCTTCACCGCTGAGAACAGCGTGCCGCCGAAGCCCGTAACGCCCGGCCGGACCCTCCGGCGAGTCAGGATGTGGCTGTCACGCTCCCCGCCGTGCGGGTCCCCGCCCGACGGAGGTAGACTGGAGCGCCCATCGCGGCAGGAGGTACCCCGTGACGCTTCGCGCCGGCTTCATCGGACTCGGAAACCAGGGCAAGCCCCTGGCGGCAAACCTCGTGACAGCGGGTTTCGAGACGACTCTCTACGACATCGTCGACGCGCCCGTCAGAGAACTCGCGGCCCGGGGTGCCAAGGCCGCGTCCTCCCCCCGCGAGGTCGGCGCCGCTTCCGACGTAATCGGCATCTGCGTGCCCGAGGACGATCACGTGCGCGCCGTCATGCTCGGAGACGACGGTGTGCTGGCCGGTGCCCCGTCGGGAACGATCGTGGCCATCCACAGCTCGATCCTGCCCGAGACCGCAATTGCCCTGGCTGGAGAGGCAACTTCCCGCGGAATTTCCGTTCTCGACGCCTGCGTAACCGGCGGCGCCGCGCGCGCCCAGCAGCAGCAGATGACGTATCTCGTGGGAGGAGACGCGGCCACTCTGGCCAAGGCCCAGCCGATCTTCGAAACCAGTGCCGTGAAGATCATCCACGCGGGTCCCCTGGGATGCGGAGCAAAGTTAAAGCTCTGCATCAACCTTCTGACCTACATCCAGTGGGCCGCCGCCTACGAGTCCTACCAGCTGTCGAAGGCCGTGGGGTTGCCCGACGGCGTATTCGAGGAAGCGGGCGCCTCCAACGGCCAGATCACTCCGCTGATGCAGACCTACCTCGGAACCCACAAGATCCCCGAAGACGCGCGACACAGCGAACCCGTGCAAGAGCTGATGCGCGGACACATGAACATCGCTGAGAAGGACCTGGCCTGGGCGCTCCAGCTGGCGCGCAAGGCCGGCGTCTCACTTCCCGTCGGTGGACTCGTCTCCCAGTTGATGGCGCGGCTCTACGGCGTCGACGACGACGGGCGGCGCTAGACCGGCGTCCGGACCGAGCGGGAACCGGTGGCGGCATCAGCGGATGCGTTGCCCCCAGTCGCGGATGCGCGCATCCGCCCAACGCGATACCCCCCTGACCAACACGCGCCGCTTCGCGGCGGCAAAGCCGGCGTGCCGGAGGTACACGTGCAGGAACCGCAGGCGGTCGGTTTTCGGAAGCCACGGGTAGAGATGCCGCACATAGGCCTCGAGTTGTCCCAAGGCCCGCACCCGCCGGCGCCGACTGAGCCAGGCGCAGCGCTCGAGCGCCTCGAGATCGAGCACCACCAGCGTGGCGTCCGCACACCACAGCAGGTTCGAATGTTTCAGGTCGTGGTGGTCGAGACCCGCCGCGTGGAGCCGTCCAATCATTTCACCGAGCCGGCGCGCGAGATCCCGGCGCTCCGCCCGTGCCCCGCGCAGCCGCGAGATTGCAGCGGGCAGCGGCTCGCTATCCGTCACAAAGCCGGTAACGAGAAAGCTTTCCCGCACCGCCGCAAAGCTGCGCCGTTCGCCCCAGGCGACGATCCGCGGCGCGGCCAGCCCGATCGCGTGTACCCGCGCCGTGCCGGCGACGGCGCGTCGAGCCCGCGATCCCCGCAGCCCCTCAGCAATCGCGCGGTGCAGCCCGCGGGTGTGGTTCCACTTGACTGCCACTTCGGTGCCGTCTTCGAGCCGTACCCGGCTCACGGTCGAGTACCGGCCCCGGTGCTCGAGCGCCTTCGGACCCCGCCTCACCTTCGCGCGATGCCGCGCCAGCGCGCGAAGCAACTCTTCGGCGCTGCGTTCGGGACAATGCCGCAGGAGCAGCCCGCTCCCTCGCGACGTCGTAAAGGTGTCGCCCTTCAGAGCCGTTGCTCGATCCCGCGCGTGCGCTCCATCGCCTCCCCGCCTCGCTCCCGCCGCACTCGATGTAGCGAGACGGGGATGCGCCGGCAACTCGTATCCGGCACGCTCTTCGGTATGGCCGGTATGGCACCGAGCGCACCCTCGCGCAGTGGCTGGATCCCGTCACCCGGCTGGGACGTGTTCTGGATGTTCTCGGCACCCGGGGGCGGGGCGCGGGTTCTGCTCGGCACCGGCCGCGTGGACCTCGGCCCAGCCGCCCTCGGAGTCCTCGCCCTGCGAATCAACTCGCGCTACCACCACAGTCGAGGCGAAAGCCAGGGCTTCCCCTGCTACGTCACATCGCAATCCTGCCGGGCCTGGCAGGAGTCGTGGTGGGGGGGACCTGCCCCTACGCCAACTGCCCGCCCTTCAACTCGGCTGGCTTCGCCCACGGGGAACGCATCAATGCAATCGCCCATACCGACCGCTGGGTCCTCGGTGCCGTGATGGGCTTCTTCATCGCCGAGGAACTCGTCCACTACTACTGCGATCATTGCCTCTTCTATTTCCGAGATCCAGCGATCCGGCGCAAGACAGGAACACTGTTGCTCGACGAAACACCGTGAGAAGCCTCGGACCCCGTCTCGCCCGGCCCGGCCTCGCACTCCTCGCGGTACTGGCCGCTTGCATCGCAACCCCACCGATCATCGAGCCGGTCCTACGAGACCGCCCAAGAGTGGAACGTCTCGACGCGCTTACAGTACGTGTGCGCTGGCCCGAATCCTTCGCAACGGGCCCAGTGAGCGTCCGGGCCTCCACCTCGCCGCAGACGAGCCGAACCGGGACGCTTCTCGGCACCGGCGTCGGGCAGCTGACCCTGCATTCGCGCACGGAGGACGGCCCGGCATCCGACCGCCAGCGGCTCTTCTACACCCTGTTGCCCCAGAACGGCGGTCCTGCGGCAATCGTGGCGGAGCGCCGGCTGCCACTGGAGGGTGCCGACAACTTCCGCGACTTAGGGGGTTACGCCACCGCGAACGGACGCCACGTGCGGTGGGGTCGCCTCTACCGCTCGAACGCACTGGGGAACCTGACCGAGCGCGATCTCGAATACCTGTCCCAGGAGAAAATCCAGCTGGTCTGCGACTTCCGCACGGAGCCCGTGCGACGCGCGGATCCGGATCCACCGATTCCGCCCATACCCGCCAAGAATCTCGACATCCCCGTCGCACAACAGGGTGTCAATCCACGCCAGATGCGCGAACGCATCCGAACCGGCGGGATCAGCGCGCTCGGGATCAGAAACACCTTGCTGCGTGCTTACCGGAACTTCGTGATCAAAGATTCGGACCGCTGGGCAACGCTTCTCGAACGACTCTCGGACATAGACAACCTGCCGACAGTGATGCACTGCACAGCGGGCAAGGATCGCACCGGCTTCGCGTCGGCGCTGGTGCTGCTGACGCTCGGTGTCCCCGAAGAGGCGGTCTTCGAGGATTATCTGCTTACAAACAACTACCGCAAAGAGTATTTCGCGTTCGTGCTGCGTTGGGCGCCGCTCTACTCGTTCTTCCGCACGGATCCAGACGACCTGCTCCCGCTCCTCGAAGCCCGCCCCGAGTACCTCGCGGCCTCGCTATCCGCGATCCGCGAACGCTACGGCTCGCTGGATGCCTACCTCGCGGGGCCCCTTGGCGTCACTCCGGAGCGCCGCGCCGCACTCGAACGCAACCTCTTGCGTTAGGCAGTCGGCTTTTTCGTCGGGGGCACGGGCGGGGGGCCAGTCAAATCGGCCACACCCGGCACCTCACTCGCCGGCTTCCAATCGGACATGCCCGGACACCACACGAGGGTGTCGCACTCAAAGCGCCGGGCGCGTGCCTCTGCCGCCAATTCATCGCGCGAAAGCGGGCCCCGGGCGCGCCCGTCCTGAACCACGTGCCACGCGATCGGCGGAGGCGGCGGGCCATCGCTGCGGCGTTCGGTGGCTGCAAGTTCCTCGTCGACGTCGCACCAGGCCCCGCGGCGGCGGCGGCGGTGGCGGCTGGCCTCGCGGTTGCGGGTCAGGCGTTCACGCGCGGCGTCGGCCTCCTCGAGCACATCCCCGAATAATCCCCCGACATCGTCGCTCACCGATTCGACGACATCGAAGACTTCCTCGAGGACGTTGCGGACCAGGTTCGAGGCCGGAACGCGCAGGTCATCGGCGATACGACGGATGTCGGCTGCCAGGTGATCGGAGACGCGGGTGTGGAGCACACGTTCCTTGCGGTGATGGCCGCCACGCGCCGACCCCGATTCATCAGGCATAGATCTCAATGTAATACAATGGATCACATTGTCAATTTGCTGGTGTCTCCTGCACAACGACCCGACTCACTGGCTACGCTGGGTGACATGGGGGAGCCGGATCCGCTCGAGGCGGCGGTGCGCGCCGTCCGTGCCTTCGCTGCTGGCGGCGATCCCGGGGTGCCAACCCCGCTGGGTCTCGGACATATCCACCGCACCTACGCGGTGAGCTGCGGGGATCGGGACCTGGTGCTCCAGCACCTCAATACCGAGATCTTCCCCGATCTGGACGCGCTGACCGAGAACCTGCTGCGGGTTACGCAACACCTGGCCCAGGCAGAAACGCGTTCGGAGCCCGAACGTCGGGTACTGACGGTGGTGCGGGCTGCAGACGGCGGCGCGCTCCACCGGGACGCCAGCGGCGGAGTGTGGCGGGCCTTCGCGAAGATCCGAGACGCCGAAGCCGCAGGGTCGACCCGCGATCCGTCGGCGCTCGCCGCAGCGGCCGCTGCGTTTGGAGATTTCGCCCGAAAGCTCAGCGAGCTTCCGGCACCCCCGCTACACACCACCATCGCCCGCTTCCACGATTTTCCACGACGCCGGGGCGTCTTCGAAAACAGCGTCGCAACCGATCCCTGCGGCCGCGCGGCCGGCGCGACGGAAGCCATCGCCGCCACCCGCGACGCCTGCACCCAACTCGAGCGATTGCTCCCCGAGGCGGAGCTGGCCAACCTGCCCCGCCGGGTCGCCCACCACGATTGCAAGCTCGACAACCTGCTCGTGGATTCGACCAGCCGTGAACCCCTTTGCGTAATCGATCTCGACACGACCATGCCCGGCACCTGGCTCTCGGACTTCGGCGAACTGGTGCGATCGGCCACCGCCGGCGCTCCCGAAGACGCAGGCGACACGTACCGCGTGGAAATCGACGTCGCGGCATTCGACGCCCTGGCCAGCGGCTGGCTGCATGCAACAGCACCTTTGCTGATCGACGCCGAGCGGCGTGCACTGCCTCTGGCCGGAGCACGGCTCGCGGCCATGAACGGACTGCGCTTCCTGACCGACTACCTCGAAGGCGATGTCTACTTTCGCAGCTTGCGCAGCGACCAGAATCTCGACCGCGCGCGTACCCAGACGCGGCTGGCCGTCGCGCTGCTGGCCCGCGTGGCGGACCTCCGAGACTGCGTGGAGCGGGCCCTCGACTAATCACTCCCGCCCAGAGGCGGGGAAGGAAACCACTTCTCTCAGTACGCCGGTTGATGGACCGAGGCTTCTACCCGAGCTTCAATCCGGGTCCGCGGCATCCATCGGCGCCACCTTCCCGATCAGCTCCGCAAAGACCGCTGGGTCCGAAGTCGGAAGCCGGCAGACACGATTCCGGCACACGTACGCGGTGGCCCGCCCACCCAGTGCCCGCCGCCCGCGCGCCAGTGGCACGAGCGCAGAGAGCGCCTCACGCTCGTCGCCATCCGCAACCCGTGCGACCACCCGGTTCGGAACGAACGTACGCCGCAGCGGCGCGAGCAGTTCAGCCACACCGCCTCCGCCGGCAGCGGGCTCCACGATCACGATCTCCTTCGGGTGATCCAGGTGAAAATCGAGCGCCATCAGCATACCCGGCATTGACGTCGGCGTGCGGAGCATGCTGGGTGCAAGGGCCGCAAAAAGAAGCGAGGCACGCTCGGAGTGCGACGCATCGCCGGTGAGTTCGGCGAGCCGCAGCAGGTTCGAAGCCATGACCGCGTTGGGCGAGGGAATCGCCCCGCCACCTTCCGGCTTCTCGCGGGCAATCAACCGCTCCGCATCGTCGGCGCTAGCGTAGTAGGCGCCGCCCCCGGGATCGGCGTAATGGGCGTCTGCAACCGCCTGCAGGGAAACCGCCTCGCGCAACCAGCGCGCATCGCCCGAGGCCTCGTAGAGATCCAGGAGCCCCGCGACGCTGAACGCGTAATCCGTCAGGAACGCCTGGCCGCGGCTGCCGCCGCTACCAATCACGCGCCGAAGCCGTCCGTCCGGACGCCCGCGTGTCAGAAGCAGCTCCGCGGCGTGGGCGGCGGCACTCACGTAGCGCGATTCGCCGAGGGCAAAGCCGGCCTGCGCTAGCGCCGAGATCGCAAGCCCGTTCCACGCCGTCAGGATCTTCTCGTCGCGAAGAGGAGCGGGGCGCCGGGAGCGCACCCGGCGAAGCCCGAGGCGGGCCGCTTCGAGCCGGCGTTCGAGTTGCGCGGGCTCGATTTCCAGTTCTGTCGCCACTTCCTCCGGCGGACGCCAGGCGTGGAGCACACTGCGCCCATCGAGTTGCCCCGCGTCCGTCACGCCCCAGAAAGCCCGCGCGGCAGCCGCCTCATCGGGGGGTAACGCGGCGTCGATCTCGGCGGGCGTCCAGGTGAAGTAGGCCCCCTCTTCGAGTTCGCCACCGAGGCCGGTGCTGTCGGCGTCGGTCGCCGAATAGAATCCCCCGTCCTCGGACTGCATCTCGCGCAGCAGGTAGTCGAGCGTCTCACGCACCACGCGCGCGTAGGCGGGGCGTCCGGTCACCTGCCAGGCCTCGAGGTACTCGAGAACGCGCAGCGCGTTGTCGTAGAGCATCTTCTCGAAGTGGGGAATCAACCAACGCCGGTCCGTGGAGTAGCGGTGGAAGCCGCCCCCCACCGGGTCGTAGATCCCTCCGGCCTTCATGCGGTCGAGTGTGAGGGTCGCCATCTCGAGCACCTTCGGGTCGGCCGTACGCCGGTGATGGCGGAGCAGGAATCGCACCGGCAGGTCCGAGGGAAACTTGGTGCCGCGGCCGATGCCTCCCCACTCGGGATCGAAGCTCGAGCGATAGCGCTCGATGGCCGCATGCATCGGTGCACTCCCCACCTCCAAACTCGAACCGACGCGCTCGCCCTCGAGATCGCGACGCACCGATTCCGTGAGTCGCTGAGCCACGCGCTCGACCCCGGGACGGTGTTCGGACCAACGTCGTCGCACCTGCTCCAGGACCGTCGTGAATCCCGGACGACCCCGGCGCGAGACCGGTGGAAAGTACGTGCCGGCAAAGAACGGCTCGCCCTCAGGTGTGAGCCACACGTTGAGCGGCCAGCCTCCCCGTCCGACCAGCGCCTGGGCAGCGCGCATGTAGACGGCATCGATGTCTGGGCGCACCTCGCGATCGACCTTGATCGCCACGAAGCCCTTGTTCAACGCCCGCGCGACCGCCGGGTCGTCGAACGATTCCTCTTCCATCACGTGGCACCAATGACACGTCGAGTAGCCGATGCTCACCAACACGGGACGTCCCAGGCGACGCGCCTTTGCAAAGGCCTCGGGTGCCCAGGGATGCCAGTCGACGGGATTGTGGGCATGCTGTTGGAGATACGGGCTTGCATCGAGCAGCAACCGGTTCGTGTACAGCGGCGCCCCGTTCGCAGCGCGGTGACGCGTGCGCGGGATGTAACCCTTGCCGCGCGCCGCGAGTTCGCTTTCGATCCGTGCCCGGAGCTCCGGCGAAAAGGGCTCTGCTCCCGGCAGGGACCCGGGCACGCCCGCGCCGGCGAGTGGCACCGCGCTGAGTGCGGCGACCAGCGGGCCCAGGACACGCTTCAAAACGGCTCCTTGTGGGGCCTCAAATCCAGTTCGAGCGTCCAGGCGGACCGATCCTGGCGGTGCAGGTTCCAGTAGGCCTCTGCGATGGCATCCACCGCGAGCATCCCGTCCGCTCCGAGCCTCTCCTTCAGCTGTGGAAAACGGGAATTGACGGCGTTTCCGTCGATCACGCCGTCGATCACCACGTGACCCACGTGCAGACCCTGGGGGCCAAACTCCCGCGCCATTCCGTGGGCCAGAGCGCGAAGCCCCGCCTTCGCCGACGCGAACGCGGTGAAAGGCGGGCGCGAGCGCAGGGAGGCTGTCGCTCCCGTGAAGATCAGACTTCCGGCTCCAACGGGGACCATGCGCCGCGCTGCCGCACGTCCCACCAAAAAACCTCCAAAGCAGCAGACACGCCAGAGCCCCTCGAAGAACGCATCGTCCATTTCGAGCAGCGAGCGGAAGCGGTTGTTGCCGACGTTGAAGACCACGAGTTCCGGTACGCCGGCTTCGCACTCGGCCGCATCGAAGACCGCCTCGACGTCAGCCGCGTCGGTGGCATCCCCGGCGACAGCAGTCGCAGCCCCGCCAGCCTCACGAATCCTGCCAGCGACAGCCGCAACCCGCTCTGGGGTCCTGCCGCTCGGGAAGACGTGCAGCCCTTCGCGCGCAAAGCGCCGGCAGAGTGCAGCACCGACGCCCTCATCGGCACCCACGCCGAAGACGACGGCCGCTTTCGTCACATCGCAGAACCTAGCACGGCAGTCAGCTCACGAGTCGGGATCCGCGCCTTCCAGGTTGAGGTCTGCGGGCACGGGGAGCCCATGAGCGATGCGCCACTCGCGAACGAGGACCCCTGCCCTGCGGCGCTCTTCGGTCGTGGTGTTCTTCAGGTAGTCGGGGACCGTAACCCGGGCCACAAGACCGCCCGTCTCGACGGCCAGTACCATCCACATCAGTCCGCGAATGCGATCGCGGCGCACACCGGCACCCCGAAAATAGGCGATACCCACCTCCAGCTGCGCCTTCGAATGGTTCTGCTCGGCTGCCAGCTCCAGCCAACGGACGGCCTCCGCCGGATCGCGCGCAACGCCACGCCCCTTCGAATAGGACATCCCCAGGTGAACTTGCGCACGGGAGTTTCCCCGCTCGGCCGCCTTGCGAAACCACACGTAGGCCTCGACTGGATCTTTTTCTACACCCCGACCGTACAGATAGTTGAAGCCAACCCAGAATTGTTCCTCGGGCGTCGTGTAGCGCTCCTCCAACGGTATTTCCGGTGCGGGTGCGACCTTCTCCGCCTCCAGCTCTTGAACGGTGTCCACCTCATCGCCATCCGCTGCCGAAGCGGCCGGCACCGCACCCGTCGCAATCGGGAGCAGTGCCACGATGAGAAGCAGACGACAGAAGCAGGCCATCAGGTCTCGCCTCCGCGGAAAATGGCCAGTGTACCGAACGTCCGAAAGATCAGAGAATCCGGCCGCCGCGAACCAGGCAGTCGGACTTGCGAGTGAACCGGGTCCCATCGCCCAGGCTACAGCGAACCACGATGTCGTCCGGATCGCTCTCGACCGGCTCTCGCTGCCACGCTTCCTGCCACCACCCATCCACCCTATCCGTCCAGGTGGCGATCCAGTCCGGCTCCTTTTCGCGAGTACCCCGGACAGGCTGCCGGTCCGACTCGGTGCTTTCCACCTCATGCGGACCCATGCGGCCCGAGTGCCGGTCCATGCTGGCCTGGCTCTTGTCGAGCTCTTCCAATACGAAGCAACCCTGGCATAGCCAAGCGATTAGCGCGGTGGCGAGCAGACGGCCCATACCGAACGTATCGGCAGAACGAGCGGCCTTCCTGACGCTCAGCCCTCGTCGTGCTCCGCCCAGGGCAGGAGTGTGACGCGCGGCACGGGGCTCTGCATGTACAGGAAGGGAACCCACGAAAAGGCGAAGTCGAACGTTCCGGTAAAGACCCGGTAGGCCATCTGGCCGATACCCGCGAAAACTCCCACGACGGGGCCCGTGTACGTCGAGGCAGGAAGGCTGCTGAAGACCTCCGAGCCCTCCATCGCAAAGTAGACGGGATCGGCCGGCGCAGTCAGCATGCCGTTCACCCCGACCGAGGCCCGGTTGGCCATGTCTCTCGCCCATTCCTGCACTGTGCCCGGGTCGTCCGTCGCGGGCCGCCGGTGACGATTCGGGTGTTCGCCAGCGGTCGGGGCGGCGCTTTCGTCCGAAGCCGGCGCAACACCGGACAGCGCGAAAGCCAAGACGAGCGCCGTGCTCAGAGAGGTGCGCATTCGACCCATGAAAACCGGTCCTCCAGGGCGTGAGGTCCTTATTCTAACACCACACCCCCCGGGGCGGCAGGTCTTTCGCAGTGGCTCCCCAGGCTCCGGGGCAGGACCGGTTGTGGGTCCCCGGCAGATCCGGGAAGATGCGGCCGGGAGGCACCCATGGCTCTGGTTCGGCTCGCCATCGACTACGAGTTCTCATCTCGGCAGTGGTGGGACCAGGGCGGCCAAGACCTCTGGGAAGCGCTCGCCGACGCTTCGGAAACAGCAGCTATCGTCCTCGACGAGGCCCTGGCCGACTCCTGGCTCGCCCAGGCCGGCTCGCTCCCCGGGTGGAACGATGGGCCCGAATACGCGCCCCACCCGATCGCCGTATCCCCGGCGGACGAAGAAGACGAGGCACTCGTCTGAACCGAGACGCAGCGCGAGTATACTCGCGGCGCGTGAAACCCAGCGCCCGGGACGTCCTCGCACTCGGCTTTGCCCTCGCCGCCGCGTGGCTCACCCACCAGTTCGTTCTCGACCTCGCGCTCGTCGGCTGGGACACGTACCCGATCATCGCGGCCAGCCGGGTCGGGGGGCTCGGTGAACTGTCCGGCCTCTTCACCGAGGAGTGGATGGGCGGCCGTTACCCACGTGGTCATTTCTACCGCCCCGTGAGCGCGCTGAGCTTCGCCCTCGACCACACACTCTGGGGGCTCGAGCCCCGGGGCTACCAGTGGACGAACCTCGCCTGCCTCCTTTTCGCCGTGACCGCCGTGTACGCCGTGGCCCGTGCCTGGCTCGGGAGCGCAATCGCAGCGGGCGTCGCGGCACTTACCGTCGCCGTCCACCCCGCAATGCTCGAGGTCGTGCCCGTCTCGGCGCGGCGCTCCGACCTGCTGGCGTTGGCGTTCGTCGCGTGCACGCTCGCGATCCAGCGCTTCGACGCGGCGCCAGGGCGCCTCCGGATCACCATCGGTGCGCTCTTTGCGGCGCTGGCCGTCGCGGCCAAGGAGACCGGTGTCGTGGTGATCCCCGCAGTGCTCGCCGCACACGCCTGGCTCCCGGGAGTCGCCGCCCCGCGCGCCTGCCTGCGCCGAGCGGGCGTGGGCGGCGGGCCGGCGGCGCTGGCTGCACTCGCCGTCGTGGTACTGCGCAGCGCGGTGTTGGGCGGGCTCGGTGGCCACCCGGATTCTTCCCTGCTGGGTGGCGCGATTGCCGGAATTCAGGGAGCCGGAACCTGGCTCCACTTCGTCCTGGAACCACAGCCTTGGACGGAACTTCCCTTTGTCGACCTCGCGATTGCGGGGATCCTGGCCGGCGGACTCGGCCTGGCAACCTGGTGGACCCTGGAAGACGACCCGTCCGCACGCCCCGTCGCGGCGGTCCTCGCGGTCTGGGCCGTCTCCCTGCTGCTGCTGGCCGGCGTCTCGGGGGACCCCGCCTCTTGGTACGCAGCCCCCCTGCTGGCTCCCTATGCTTTGCTGCTCGGCCTCATCACGCGGGCCGTGCCCCGCCGCTGGCCGGCCGTGCAACGCTCCGCAGTGGCTGCAGCGGCATTCGTGGCAGTATTGCTCGTGAGCTACATCGTCCGCTCCGACCCGCTGCAAGGCTACGAGGGGTGGCGTTCGGTGAGCCGGCACACGGCGCAGTTCCTGCGCACTTTCGACGCGACGCTCGCCGGCGCACAGCCGGGCGACGTCGTGAGCGTCGAGGGGCTCCCGCTTGGCTTCGGCGCACCGATCGAGCGCATCGGGATCCGCAGCGCCCTTGGGCTCACCGACTACAGCGTCGCCGCCTACGCCGAACTGACGGTCCCGGGCCGCATAGTCCGCGTCGTGCTCCAAGATACCGTGGACTCCACCCCGGCTTCTGGCGAGACCGTCACCGTGCGGGTGACTCCCCTGCCACTCTCGGTAACACCGGAATGAAATTCCGCCGCGGGGCAGCGCTCTTCTTTCTCATCCTCGTCACGACCGTCGTGCACTGGCCCCTCGATCGCGCCGACTTCAGCTACGACGACCGGAATCTCGTGCAGACCAACCCCGCGATCACGAGCATTGGACGCGCGCTCGAGGGCTTTCGGCTTCCCTTCCCTCCATCGCAGCCTGAGCGTGCGCTCTACCGCCCCCTGACCGGCCTCACCTACGCGGTCGACGCCGCGTTCAGTGGACTCCAGGGAGCCGCTTTCCACCGAACGAACGTCGCGCTCTACGCGCTGCTCGTCGTGCTGCTCCACCGCCTTGCGCTCGCCTACCGGCTGGGCGCGGGCTTCGCCTTCGCCTCCGCGCTGCTCTTCGCGATGCATCCGATCCACACTGAAGCTGTCGACAGCGTCTCTGGGCGCAGCGAGTTGCTCTCGCTGCTCTTCTCGGTGGGCGCGCTGCTGCTCTTCCTTCGCGTCGATGCCAGGGGCTGGCGTTCGCCCGCAGCACTCGGATCCGCCGCACTCTACGCCCTCGCTTGCCTCTCGAAAGAATCCGGGAGCGTGATGCTGGCCGTGCTGGCCGTCCACGCGGTGGCCCTGCGATCTCCCGCACTCCCCAACCCGCACGCCCGGCTCGCAGCGCTCCGCCCCTTGGCACCGCATGCAGCCGTGCTCCTGGGCTATATCCTGCTGCGCAGCCTCGTTCTCGGGCGATTCTCACCCGCGGCTGCAGTGCTGGGAGACGCCGATCTCTCGACCCGCTTCTGGACGATGGGCTCCGTCTTCTGGATCGACTTCGTGCAGCTGATCGCGCCACTGAGACTCGAACTCGACTTCTACTACCAGGCGCGGATCGGAATCGTCGAGGCACCGACGACCGATGCTCTTCTCGGCTGGGCGATCCTGGTGTCAGTCGTTGCTGCGGCAATCGGACTTGCCCGAAGCCAGTGGCGTGCGCCCGCCGATCCACGACCGGCGCGGGCCGCGGCGGTGTGCGCGTTCGCGTTGCTGCTTTTTCCCCTATTCCCGACCTCCCACGCACTCCCCATCGGGGCCCTCTTCTCCGAACGCTTCCTCTTCGCACCTTCGCTCGGCTTCGTGCTCCTGGCAACGCTCGCGGGTCGCGCACTGCTGCGGCGTTCGTTGCCGCCACGAGGCGTTCTGGTGGCGGCCACGTTGCTCACGGGAAGCCTCGCGTTGGCGGGCGCCGTCCGCAGCCACTCCCGTGCACTCGAGTGGCGAGACGCCGTGCAGCTCTGGCGTGGCGCGCAACTGCACCTCACCGACAAGCGCGCGTACACGAATCTGGCCGCCGCGTACCTCGAGCGCGGCGAACTCGACCTGGCCGCAGCCCAGATCACGCGGGCGCTGGAACTCGATCCTCACGATGTAGCTTCGCTCGGCAACCGCGGCGTGCTCGAATTGCAGAGCGGCGACCTCGACGCCGCGACAGAAACCTTCGAGGCTCTGCTGAAACGGGACCCCGGCGATGCGCTCGCGTGGTTCAACTTGGGGCAGACCGCCCAGGCGGCGGGCGATCCGGAGACGGCGGCGAGCCGCTTCCAACGCGCCGTGAACCTTGCTCCCGGAGACCCGCGTTTCCAGCAAGCCCTGAATACGGCCCGGAAACAACTGCCCCCGCTTCAGGGACCGAGATAGCCCAGCGCGCGAAGCTGCTCGTGTTCCTCGGGACCCAACTCGACCTCGCCGCCGCGCCGATAGTCCGCCGCGATCCGCGCGCTCTCATCGAGGTGGGAGCCGAGCAGAACCCGAAGCCTCGACAGCCGCTCCGGCGAACCCCGCGCCAGGTCCTCGCGCTCACCGGGATCGCTACCCGTGGCGTACAACTCCTCGCGCTCGATCGCATCACCCTGTCCGCGCCGGATGAGTTTGTGCTCCGTGTCCTGCACTGCACGCCAGCGCTGCACCTGTTCCGCCACAGCCCCCGCGTCCTGACGGGTGTAGCGCGTGGCCAGCAAATCGAAGAAGATCGCGCGTCCCGGAGACGGGGGCGCACGAAGCGAGCGCCCCTGCACCGGGAAGTCCGGCTCGAAACCCGCGACGTCGAGCACCGTCGGAGCCACGTCGACCAGGCTCACCAGCCGGTCGTCCCGCAGACCTTCCTGCTGCCCTGGGTACTTGACGATCAGCGGGATGTGGACGGTTTCAACGTGGAGGTTCTTCTTGTGTCCCTTCTCACCGTGATCGAAAAACTCCTCTCCATGGTCCGCCGTCAGGATCACGAGGGTGTCGTCCCAGAGTCCCCGTTCGCGAAGCGCTGCAAATAAACGCCCCAGGTGTTCGTCGGTCCAACGCACCTCCCCCAAGTACTGGGCCTGGATCCAGTCGAGGTGCTCGCGCGCCATGTACGGATGGATCGCTGGATTCGTGTCGAAGGAGCCCGCATCCATGGGCTCGTCAGCGTCTCCAACAAACATCTCGTCGTAGGGCGGTGGCGGCCGGAAGTCGAAGTGTGGATCCCAGAAGTAGGCGAAGAGTAGGAAAGGACGCGCCGGGTCCCTCGCGTCGAGCCAGTGCTCCAAGGCCGCCAGCATCTCCGGGTTCGTGACGTCATCGTGCGCAAGCGGGTCGATCGGTGCGGAGATTCCGTCCACCCACTGATCGAATCCTTGGCTCAATCCGTGGAGATGGCGCAGGTAGGGCCCACTCACCACGCCGGCGGTCGCGAAACCACGGCTTGCCAGGGCTTCGGCGAGCGTGGGGTAGGAATCGTCGAGTCGATCACGCGGCCCGTCGGTCTGGTGGGCGGTCGGGTAGAGACCCGTGAAGAGGCTCGCGTGGGCAGAGAGCGTCCAACTCGTGACGCTGAAGGCATTGCCGTACAACGTGGCGCTCTCCGCGAGAGCGTCGATCGCTGGCGTTACCGGAACCTCGGGTCGCGATACGCTGCCCCCTCCGTAGGCGCCGACCACGTCCGTACGAGTCGACTCGAGGGTCACGATCACCACATTCGGAACGCCCGCCGGTGCCTGCGCCTCCGCACAGCCCATGAGCAGCGCGGCCGTCCCGGCCGCCTTGACGCCGCGCAACACCCTAGGGACTCGCCGCGCCTCCGGAGCCGGCGTGCCGCTCCCGCCACGCGGCGGCCAACTCCGCACCCTCCGCGACATGCTCCGCACTCAGCTCCGTGCGCAGGACCTCCAGCGCGTTCGCCACATCGATTTCTTCCGAGTCACCGGCCAGGCTCAACCACATGAAGGACCGCGCCGGATCGGCGGGCACGCCCTCGCCCCGAAGCAGCACCGCGCCCAACTTCGCCTGTCCGAAGGGATTGCCGTTCTCGGCCGAAGCGCGATACCAGCGAACCGCCTCGACGATATCCTGCGCGACGCCGCGTCCAGCGGCGTAGGAAGCCCCCAGGTCGTGCTGCGCGGAGGACTCACCCTGCCTTGCAGCCGCCTCCCACAGGCGGGCGGCTTCTCCGAAGTCCTGGGGCACCCCCTGCCCCAGGGAATAAAGCGCTCCCAGGTCACGCTGTGCAAAAACATGACCCGAATCGGCTGCTTGGCGGAACCAATACGCGGCCTGCTCCGAGTCGGCCTCCACTCCGAGCCCCTTGCGATAGGCATCTCCCAGGGAGTACTGCGAACCCGCATACCCCCCCTCCGCCGATCGCAGTAAAAAATAGACAGCCCGCTCGTTGTCCACCGGTACGCTCAAGCCACTGCTGTACACATTCGCGAGAAAGGCGAGAGCCATCGGGTGATCCTGCTCGGCAGCGCGTTCGACCCAGACCATCGTCTCGCCGGGATCCGCCGTCACGCCGAGCCCACGGTCGTAGAAAATCGCGGTCATGAACTGCGCCTCCGCATCCCCCTCCTCGGCGCGCAGCCGATAGGACTCCGCAATCTCGACTGGATCACCAACCACACCGGCGAGGTGAAGCTTTCTGACGACCTCGCCCGCATCCGCTCGGCCCAGAGCCGCTGCGCGCTCGAACCACAGGCTCGCCCGACCGTAGTCCTGCTGCACACCGGTACCGCCCAGGTAGAGCCCGCCGAGGCGTACCATGGCCTCGGGAATTCCCTGCACCGCAGCGCGCTCGAGCCATTCTGTAGCCTGCGCCGGGTCTTTCCCGACGCCCACACCGGCCAGGTAGCGTATGCCGAGGATCAACTGACCGCCGGCATTGCCCTGTTCGGCGGCCTTGCGGTACCAGTACGTCGCATCCTTCTCGTTGCGGTCCACCCCTTCACCCACAGCGTAGCGCCCTGCAAGTTCAAGCCGCGAGTCCATGCCGCCCAGCCAGGCTTTGGCCCGCAGCCGATCGAGGTCGCCGCAGCCCGTCAGCACGAGTGCCATCACCATCCAGCATGCGAAACGTGTCGAGCGCATCGTTTTTCCCTCGCGCTGCCGCAGCGGGCGGCACGCGCCGTGTCCTACAAGCGGCTCAAGGTACCGGATCTACTGCTCCATGCCGCGTGTTCCCCAAAAGGACCCGAGGCATCTACTCATCCAAATAGCCGAGCTGACGAAGGCGCTCACGATCTTCGGAATCCAGCTGCGGCCGAGTCTCAGCGGAGCGCTCGAGGCCGGCACGCAGCGCGCCGAGCCGTGCGCGCAGATCTGCCGCCACCTGGGGAGCCGCCGCGCTCAGCTCTACCTCTTCATCACCCACCTCGTAGAGGCGCCCGGCATATACCCCGCCCTGTTTTGTCGCGACGAACTTGAAGCCGTTGGCGATGATCCCAACGCGCTCCACCTCGTCTGCGCCGAGGGTGGCGAAGTAGGGTGTGCTTGCCCCGCGCTCCGCCCCGGGTCCAAACAGGTCGCGTCCCAATCCCCTCGAATCCAAGGGCAGCCCTTCGAGCAACGCGAGCAGCGACGGCATCAGGTCGACCAGCGTGACCGGGTCATCGCGCCGGGAGGGACCTCGCCCTGGAATACGGACCAGCAGCGGCACGCGCACCTGTTCGTCACCGAGACGCGAGCCGTGGGCAAACCAGACGCCGTTCTCACCGAGAGACTCGCCGTGGTCGGCCGTGAAGACGATCACGGCCCGGTCGCCGAGACCCGCAGACTCCACGGTCTCGAGCAAGCGACCGATCTGCTGATCCACGTACTGGATCTCTGCGCGGTAACCGGCGCGGTACCACGCAACCTCGTGACGGTCCTGCAGGAACTGGTAGCGCGGGATCACGCCCTCACCGCGATGATCCTCGCCGACCGACAGCGAACGCGTTCCGTCCTCGGCTCGTCGCTCCGCAGGAAGCAACCGTTCGCGAGCATCGCCGGGTGGATCGTAGGGTCCGTGTGGGTCCTGGTAGTGCACCCAGACGAAACAACGCGTCGACGGGATCTGCGTACAGCCCTCCACCGATTCGATCGCAGCATCCGTCGTCGCTTCGGCGCTGCGCTCGGGCCAACCCCGCACCGCCTCCTTCTCGGGGAATCGGTCGTCGAAACGATCGAAGCCCCGCGCGACTCCCGACTCTCGCCTCAATACCCAGTTTCCGACCACACCCCCCGTCCGCCACCCGCGCGAACCCAGTTCGGTAGCGAGCGTGGGCACGCTGTCGGGCAGACCCGACTCGTTGTTCCAGATGCCGAGTTCTTCCGGGTAGCGGCCTGTGAGCAGGCCAGCAACCGAGGGCAATGTGAACGACGACGCTGCGTACGCCAGCGTGAAGACATTGGCCCCGGCGGCGAATTCGTCGAGATTCGGCGTGAGACCGCGGGAGCTGCCGTAGACCCCGAGTTCATCGGCACGGAGCGTATCGACGCTGATCAGCAGCAGGAGTCTGGGAGGCGGCGGCCCACCGCACCCCGCCGCCGCCAAGCTGAACGCGGCGAGCCACGCGACAACCCTGCGCAACGGTCTTTCCCCTCCAGAAGCCTTCAACCTAGCACACGCCCCGCTGCACATCGCGGGCCAATCGCCTACGGTGCGTACGTGACGCGGAGACAGGAACAGGAGCCGGCCCTCCCTGAGGTCGTTGAAGTCGCTCCGAGCGTGTTGCGCATGGCACTACCGATCCACCTCCCGGGCCTCGAACACGTCAACTGCTACGCGTTCGTCGACGACGAGGGTGCAGCAGTCGTCGACCCAGGCCTCCCGGGTCCCTCGACTTGGCGAACCTTCCAGGAGCGGCTGAAGCAGATCGGCATGGAGGTCCGTCACGTCCACACCGTGATCATCACCCACTCCCACCCCGACCACTTCGGAGGCGCCGCGAGAATCGCCAAGGAGTCCGGGGCCAAGGTCATAGCGCATCACAGCTTCGCCTTCGGACCGCCCGCGGCACAAACCGCCGCGCCCGAAGTCTCTGCAGACGATCTCGCGGCTCAGCACCCATCCGGCAGCGACGAGGCCGCTAAGGGCGAAGAGCCGGACAAGCATCTCCGGGACCAGTTGGCCAGCTTCACACGCAGCCGAACACCCTGGGGAGGCGAAGCCCCACGACCCCCCTGGCGCACCCGCCTCAAGTGGCGGGCCCTACGGCTCGTCAGCGGCCGCATCATCCCCCAGATAAGCGATTCGGTGGAGCACGGGGACGTTCTGCGCCTGGCAGGACGCGAGTGGTTCGTCGTGCACACGCCCGGGCACACCCAGGATCACTTCTGCCTGCACGACCCTGCGAGCAGGCTCTTCCTGGCCGGCGACCACGTCCTTCCGAGCATCACCCCCCACATTTCTGGATTGGCCAGCTCACCCGATCCCCTGGCCTCGTATTTCTACTCCCTCGACCGTGTTGCCGAAATCAAGGAAGTCGGTCAAGTGCTTCCGGCCCACGGCCATCCATTCGAGAATCTCGCGGCCCGCACAGTGGCGATCAAGCGCCACCATCAAGAGCGCCTCGGCAAATTGAAGGACATTTCTCACGAGTACGGACGGCCCGCCACGGTTCAGGAGTTCTCCCATCACCTCTTCCACCCCCGCGCCTGGGGCTCGATGGCGGACAGCGAGACATTCGCGCACCTGGAGCACCTGCGAATCGCCGGCGATGCCGAACTCACGGTCGAGCGCGACGGAACCTATCGCTACCTCACTCGCTAGCCCCCCGGAAAGCCTCCAGCAGCGGGGAGGGCGTCCCGACGCAGCTGACCCAGAGCTGATGGACCGCACGCGTCGCTGCGACATTGAGCCTCCGACGCGAGAGCGGTGAATCCGGGAACTGCCCTGCACTCGCATCGACCACGATCACGTAGTCGAACTCGAGCCCCTTGACCTGTTCGATCTCGGTAATCTCGATGCCCGGTATGAAGCCGAACTCCTGGTTCTCGACACGACGCAGCCGCGGCACGTCACCGTCCGTTAGCCCCTCGAAATATTCATCACTCACCTCGGGTGAGGGCGTGAGGAGTGCGACCGAGGCCATCGGCTCCTGGTCGGAGAGGCGGCGCAGCGCGTCGGAGAGGAAGCTCACGCAGGCCCCGAGTTCGGTGAAACGAAAAAACTCGACCGGAGGGCCGCTGCGCGTTGCCTGCGTCGGCAGCTCCGGATCGCGCAGATCGCCGAGAACTCGGGCCGAGAAATCCATGATCTCCTGAGACGAGCGATAGCTCACCCGCAGCGTCTCTACTTCGCCACCGGGAACGCCGAGTTCCCGGAGGAACCCTGACCAGGAGGTAAACCCGCTTCCGGGCACGATGTGTTGCTGCGCATCTCCGGACAGCGTCAGGCTGCGACTTTCATCCAGGGTGTCGAGCAGCACCTGCACCTCCAAGGGAGCAAAATCCTGCACCTCATCGACGACGACGTGCCGGTGACGCAGCACACGCTTCCCCGCCCGGAGCGGGCCGACCCGAAGCTGCCAGGCTCGCAGCAGTAGAGCATCGTCTTCCGGTTCGAGCGCCGCGTCGGTCTCCGAGTCACCCAGCTGCCAGGCGAAGAGTTCGTCGAGTCGCTGCCGGTTCCAAGCGACGAAGCTCGCGATTGCATCCCGGCTGATGTCCCCCGCGCCACGCTCCTCGAATACTCGCTCCAGCAGCTCCGTCTGCACCAGAACGCTTGCCCAGTCGTCCACGGCCTGCTCCGCCGTTGCGGGCCCCTCCACCCTCGCGACCTGCTCCGCGAGTGCAACCGACAACGCCGGGGCAAGCTTGAGACGCTGCACCACGGACGGCGCGTCGTGGCGCTGCGACTTCGGAAGGGCCGGGAAGTGACGCAGGCGCTGCTGATGCGCCCACTCGTGCCAAGTGCGAATCGCGACTGCACCGACGCCGAGCGCGGGCAACACATGACTCACGTAGTTCCGCAGGCCCGGGGAGAAGACGACGAAGAGCGTGCGTTTCGAGTCTATTTCGGGGTCGTCGTAGGCCAGGTAGGCGATACGATGCAACGCCACGGTCGTCTTGCCGGAGCCCGCCGCGCCGCGGATCGTCAGGAATCCCGGTTTCGGACGGGTGATGAGGGAAAACTGCTCCGGATCGATGAGGCCCGTGATCTCGGGAAGGCGCTTGTCCGCTCGACGGCGCCCACCCGCACCGTCGAGGCCAAGTTCGGCAGAATCGCCCGCTTTCGGCCGATGGGCGCGCAGTGCCGAACCCTCGCCGCCGGCCAGCCGCGCCGTCTCCCGCTCGATGCGCTTCCAGCCACTCGAGGCCTCGGGCGCCATTGTGAAGGTGCCTTCCGGCGCATCGATGCGCTCGAGCAGAGTTTCCCGAATCGTCACGGTGCGCCGCGACACCACCTCGCCGACGCGAACCCTACCGGCGATTTCCTCCTCGTACTCCTCTCCCTGGGCGTAGCGATAGAATAGCCGCGACACAGGAGCGTTTCGCCAGTCGACGATCCTCACCCCGCGACGGATGCACGTCGCACGCCCGAGGCACAGGTCCCGGATCTGCCCGTTCTCGCGCAGCTGCAGGTGCCCGAAATACGGCGAGCGCGTGTCGACCTTCGGAGCGGAGCGACTCGTGCGAAGCTGCTCGAGCAGCGAGTTCTGGCGGTGCCACTGCTCGTTGAGGGAGACCGCGTCCTTCGATTCCTGGCGGCTGATGAGCAGTTCCCGCAGCCGCCGCAACTCCTCGATGATGGGAGCCTCGGACGGCGGTGGTGCCTCCGGGCTCTCGGCCAGGATCCGGTTGACCCGACCGAGCAGGTCCAGCTCTTCGGAGACGATCGAATGCGTCACCGCGCGGGCTCCGCCACGCTCCGGCTTCGCTCCAGAACCCCCGCAACAATGATCCGCAAGGCGCCCCCAGCCGACGACGAAAATGTGACCCGGTAGGGTAACCCGTCTCGGTCAACTGGGACTGGGGAAACACGCACCGCAAAATCGAACGGTGTTCCATTGTCAGAAATACAGCGCTCGCCCCCGGGTCTCGAGCGCCGTCTCGTGCCTCGCCTCGGAGTGCGTTCCCTCTCACCGAGGGCGAGCGCCTTGCCGCGGGCCGTCAGAGGGAAACGACCCACTCACAGCTCTCGCCCCGCACCCCGCACAGCCTGCTCCGTGAACCCAGCGCTCGCGATCTGCGGCCCGAATGGCTCCGACGTAACCTCCCGGGCTGTCTCCGATGATGATGCAGTCGAGCGACTCAGAGACGCTCGTCTCCCTACTGGAAGCAGAAGTGCGGCCCTCGGACGACCTTGCCATCGAGAACCTTCCACTCTTCGACTTTCACCCTGCGACGCTCACCATCACACTCGAGAACCCAGTCCGATACCGGCTCGACGAAGCGGCGGAACGAGCCGCCCTGGGTCGAATAGGGCACAAAGATCTCGTAGTAGCCATGCTCGCGATTCGACTGAGCACTAGTGCGCCAGGTGAACTCACGTCCCGTGTTGGTCCGAAGCTTCAGACTCGCGCTCACCAGCCGGCCGGGCATCGTGACTCCCGCAATCCGCGCGGCCGCAACGCGCTCGTAGACCCGGAGCCCGCCCGGATCCGACGGGTCTCCCAACTCGTAGACCAGACGGAACTGTCTCGCGGCCGGGGGCTCACCCAGCTGCGGGTCCTGGGTCTCGGAGCCGTCGAACTCCAGGAGCGATCGACCGAGCGAAACCGGTGAGGCCGGGGTCAATACGGCGTGGATGCCCACCGGCATCACCGCGTAGCGGACATTCCACAGCGATGCGAGATTCGCACCGATTCCCGGCGACGCCAGAAAAAACTTGCGGGAACGCGCCACACGCATCGGCTTGCTCAGCGAATCCACAGCCGTCGCTCGCAACGACGCGAATGTCAGGAAATCACCGAGTTCCCAGGGTGCGAGTATGCCGTACGGGGGCTCGCTGCCGCTGTCGAACCATCCCTTGGTCGGTGGCGTGAATTCCCGCAGCCAATTTGCCACCGCCCGCACCCGGCTCTCGGGCACATCGATGCCATAGACGGTGGTCGCCGGCCGTGTGCCCACGAACTCCGAGCGAACCAGGGCCGGCGCCGCGAGGAGCACGGACGTACCGACCACCAGAACCCCGCCCCTGGCCCCGGAAAGCCGCGGCGAAGCCAGCACCACGGCCGCCGCCACCGCGTATCCCACCACGAGCGCCACCGCGACGCTGCCAAGCGAGTGACCCCCGGGCACCACAAACGCTACGCCGAGAAACACCGCACCTGCGCCGAGCGCCAGGAGCGTGGATGCCGACCCGCACCGGGCGCGCCAGGCGAGCAGCGGCAACGCGAAGGGCACCGCCCAGCCGAAGAGCGTCAGATCGCCGAGCAGTGAACCCGCCGTGAACGGGGGCTCCACACGACCCGCCGCGAGCGAGGCCGGGCCAAAGAACGCCCGCCAGGGAGTGACTCCTCCATCGAGCACCAGAGGCGCCAGAATGCCGCCCGCTGCCATCCCGAGAGCGGCGAGCACGAGCATCGCTACCACGCGCAGCGACAGCGACGCGCCCATCGGGCTGCGCCGTGCCGCGACCCAGGCCAGCGCAATCGCGGCCGGAACCGCGAAGAGCGCGAGGTGCGTGCGCGACGGATAGGGCACCGTAAATGGAGCTGCCTCGGGAGTGGCACGCAACACGGCGGCGGGCAAGACAACGAGCAGGGCGACACACTGCAGTGCGACCAAGCGCTGCGCCGCCCCGTCGGCCCCTGCCACAGGCCGCGTCGCGAGCAGGATCAACAATCCGACCTGAACCACCGCTGCGACGAGCACCCCGCCGACCGAGAGCAGCACCCCAAAACCCAGAAGCAATCCGGTGACGAGGGCAGCACCCCAAGCGCGCAGCTCGCTCTCGACCAGGCGCAGCGCAGCGGCTAGGACCAGTACCGCGACGAGTCCTCCGGCACAGCGCTGGCTCAGCGCCCCGACGCGTGTCACCTCGACATGCGCCGGCAGAATCGCGAGGAGCCCAGCGGCAACCAGCGCCGCCACCACTCCCAAGCGTCGCTGGAGCAATGCGTAGAGACACGCCACCGTGAGAGCACCGATCACCGGAGGTACCCACAGGGCGAACCGCTTCATTTCCGGACCAACATTCTCCACGACGGGCAGCGCGAACCAGGCAACTAGCGCATCGAAGAGCGGCGGCCACGCGGCGCTCGCACCGCGGGGGAACTGCACGAAGGGGTCGAATCCCAGCAGATGGGGGAATCGCGCGGCGTCGTAGACGATGCGCCGCAGGTGGTACCAAGCGTCACCGACAGTGGGCGCCAGCTCATCGCCCGCAAATACCGTCTCGTGACCTGCCGCGCGCAGGGCGAAGGCCAAGGCCGCCAGACCGAGCGGTAAAATCCAGTGCAGCCCCTTGGCAATCCTCATTTGGATGAGAAACCTACCTCAAATCGCGGGGACGTATGTGCCGCGCTGCGGTTCCCGTTCGTCCGGGCGAGCGACAAGGCTTCGCCTTCGGCTCTTGCACAGAGACGGGCTTGCTCTTTGCGCGGGTGTTCCGGTTTTTCTGATCCAGTGCCCTCGTCCAATCGAACCGAATGCGCTGGGGGCGTCCCCGCACGGCTTGGCCCGTGCTCAGCCCTCCACACGCCGCGGCTGGCACGGGCCCGGGGTCACTCGATCTTGCGGAAGATCGGAAGGTTCGCCTCCGTCGCCACGTAGATCACATTCGGGTTCTCGTTGAGCGTCTTGATCCAGAGGTACTGGAGGTAGCTGCCCGAGAGGGTCGACCGGACGATCTCCTGGGCGCGCGCCGCGCCCTCGGCCCGCGCCACCTCGATCTCCGCATCCTTGCGGGCCTGCTGCAACTCGAACTGCTTCTGCTGCACTCGCTGCTCGGCGGTGAGCTTCAGCTCGATGCTCTCACGGAATTTTTCCGGGAGCCGGACGTCCCGCAAGAGCACATCGACGACTTCGATGCCACGGGGCGCCAGATTCTGGCGGAGGAACTCGCGAATCTTCGATGCGATCTCCTTTCGCCCGGCTTCGGAGTAGATGTTCTTGACCGGGTATCCCGCCACCACGTCGCGCACCGCATTGCGGAGATAAGGCACCACGAGCAGCTCGATGTAGTTTCGCCCCACGGTCTTTCGGATAATCGGCGCCTTGTCGGGAAGCACCCGGAAGAGCAACGAGGTCTCGAGCCCCACGATCAGTCCCTCGGAGGACGGAACTTTGGCCGACTCCTTGATCTCCTGAAGCTTCGTATTCCAGCGGGTCACCGTGCGCACCACGGGAACCTGGAAGACAATGCCCTGCGCCACCGGCTCGTCGGAGATGCTTCCGAAGCTCTTCTGGACCCCCACCTCGCCGTCTTCGACCACCACGCATCCCGTGAGTCCCCAGCCAAGCATCGCCACAGCCAGAACCAACACTCGAAATCTCATAGGACATTCCCTCCTCGTTCGGGTTTCACGGCGCGGCTTCGCGCCGGTAGACAGCAACCCAGGGCAACTCCGCCAGGCGCCCGCGTTCTGCATCGAGCCAGCGCAGCGCGGCGTGCCCATGGGAAAAGACATAGCCCTCTCCGCGCTCGTCCGCGTGGGCCACGAACTCCATCGCGTAATCGCGAGCAAGCATGCGATCAGTTTCCTCGAAGATCCATCGGTCCGTGCGCTCAGAGATCAGCAGCGAGGTCGAAATGTGCACCCAAACCACATAGCGCGGGCGCGCGCGCGTCACTTCGGCCAGCGCCTCTCGCTGTCGCTCGAGCGCTTCCGGATAACCGCCGGTAAGCGGATAGAAGAAGATATAGCGGGTCGCGCTCGGTCGCTCGGCATAGAAGAGGATCTCCGGCTCCGAGCCCACGACGAAGACCGCCTCCCCGGGGGCACTCGTGCGCGCGATGTGGCGGGCGATGGCCACCGCTTCGGGGAACGGGTTGAGGCCCCAGAGCTCCCTCGCCGCCGCTTCCGGAGTCTCAGCGGCAAGCACGGCGCGGTTGGCCACCATCGGCGCCCCGACTACGGCGACCGCCAGGACCGCGCCAACCCATGCCGCGGCCCGGCCCCCCGCCGCTCCGGCCCCGCGCACCGCAGCGGCCAGACCCACGCCGGCCGCTGCCGCCAGAGCCGGCAGTGCCTGGAGGAAATAGTGGGGCCGGAACTGGAGGCCGACGGCGAGGCCGAGCAGGCTGGCGGCGAGCCAGCCGGCGAGAATCGCACGCTCGCGGCCCCCGGCGGCAATCGGCCACAGCAAGCCTCCCGCGGCCAGGACCCAGGCGGGAGAGAGGCTGGGCGCCTGCTCGCCCAGCGCGTAGCGCAGATTGTCGAAGCCCTCGGCCCACGAGCGGCGCCCCACGTATTCGAGGTTGTGCCACCAGACCGCATCCGCAAACTCGTCGAAGGCGCCGACAGCGGCGAATGCACCGACCACGGGGACGGCCACCGCCAGCGCGCCGGCGGCGAGGGCGGCGATGCGCAGCGGGATCCGCCGCCGACCGTAGGCATCGGGCAACAGGCACGCGAGCACTGCGACGAAAGCGGCGTTCGTCAGCGCCACTTGCTTGAAGGCCACCGCGACCGCGCTGGCGGCACCGGCCCCAGCCCAGCCCCCGGCGCCCGAGGAGCGCGTTCCCAGCTCGCCCCGACGCAAACACAGCCACAGCGCCAGCACACAGGGAAGCAGCAAAAACGCCTCGGTATTGGCCGCAACCCCGCCGAGCCGCGGGTCCGCGCCGAGGGCGCAGAAAACCAGCACCGCCCCGGCGGCTGCGAGTGCCCCCGCCAAGCCCCGGACGAGTCCGTAAAGGGCCAACGCCGTCACTGCACTCCACAGGTGGAGAAAGATCCGGATCGCCTCCGGACTGCGACCGAAAAGTGCAAAGGCCAGGCGATAGGCAACGAAGGTCGCGGGGGGTTTCTGATTGAAGGCGTCCCGGTAGGGCACGTCGCCCTGCTCCATGCGCCAGGCGATATAGGCGTACTCGCCCTCATCGCGCTGGAGAGGGAGCGAAACCAGTGGCGCGCGCAGGGCCACGAATGCACATGCGGCAAGCACCAGCCAGGCCAGCGCGATGCGCGCGAGCGTATGCTCCGTCATCCGGTTCGTCCCACCGCCCGTGGTAACTTTCGTCGCATGCTTGCGCGCCCGGGTCCGATACTAGCCCGCCTCCGGACCGCAGCCGCCGGCGTCGCAACGCTGGCGATCAGTTGCGGCCCGGGTATTCCCGACGTGCAGCTCGTCCTGCTCCTCAGCGTCGACACACTCCGTGCGGATCGACTCGGCGCCCACGGGTCCCTCCTCGGACTGACTCCACACCTCGACGCACTCGGGGCGGAGAGTATCGTCTTCGAGGCCGCCTACGCGCCAACCGCCCAGACACTGCCCTCGGTCGCCGGGTTGCTGACCGGGCGTTACGCGCAGGAGTTCGGCGTCACCGGGAATCTGTCGCCCCTTCCCGCTGACGCGGGAACCATCGCACGGCGCTTGCGCGCCGCAGATTGGACGACGGCTGCAGTGGTCAGCAACTGGGTGCTCCGCCGGGAGATGGGCCTCGACGCCGGCTTCGATCACTTCGACGACACGCTCCCGGAACTCGAGGCGGCCCGCCCCATGCCCGAGCGGCGGGGGCCCGACACCACCCGCGCAGCCATCGCGGCCCTCGACCTCTGTCTCCCGGAACGCCGAGGGCATTGTCTCCTCTGGGTCCACTACCAGGACCCGCACGGGCCCTACACCCCACCCGCCCCCCTGCGGGCGCAGCGCCTCGCGGTCGAGCGCCAGCGCCCGGACGCGCAGCGCGAGCTTCCCATACTCGGGCGCTCATTCGGCGGCGGAGGCATTCCGGACTACCAGGTCATCGACGGGCGCAAGGATGTCGCCTTCTACCGCGCCGGCTACGACGGTGAGGTGTCGCTACTCGACGCTGAGATCGGAAAGCTCCTCGACGCGATCCGCACGCGCGGCCTGTGGGAGCGGACCCTCGTCGCCTTCGTCGCCGACCACGGAGAGTCGCTCGGCGAAGACGACCTCTGGTTCGGTCACGGCGAGCGGCTGAGCGAGGCGCAGGTGCGGGTGCCCCTCTGGATCCGCGTGCCAGGAGCACCCCCCGGACGGCGCGCCGATGTGGCCTCGCTTCTCGACGTGGCGCCGACCCTCGAATCACTGCTGCTCGGAACGTCGCCGGCACGAGACAGCCCGGGGCGCGACCTGCTCGCGCCGGAAGCCGCGCAACAGTCGAGTACCGTCTATCTCGCAACGCTCCAGGGCTCCCGGGTCAGGCGTATCGGTGTGGTCGACGGCGACTTCAAGTACCTGGCCGAACTGCGGGATGGATCGTCCTGGGATGGAAGGCTCACCCCGCGAAACGCCGACGATACGGATCTCACCGCACCGGCACCCCACGTGGCCGGCCGCCTGCGCGCACGGCTCGAAGAACTCGCCAATCGGTACGACGTCTCGCCCGAACCTCGAGCCCAGCTCGATGCCGACGACCGCCGCCATCTACACGCCCTCGGCTACCTCGAGGGGGATTCGCCGTAGCCCAGCGCCTCGAGCGCGGCTTTGTCGCGCGGCGTCAGCACCGAGTGGGCCAGCCCTCCCTTCTGGCGAGTCCGCCACTCCTGGATCAGGGCCGACATCGCGTCGGCCCTACCCGGCGAGTCCAGCGACACGTCGCTCTGCTCGGTGCCGTCCCCGCGGAGGTCGTAGAGTTCTCGGCGCCCCTCGTCGGCCGCCTCGAAGTACTTCCAGGCCCCACGCCGCACGCCGAAGCCGTAACCGACTTCCGTCGCAGCGCCCGCCTTTGCCGCCGGATAGGGACGCTGCAGAAAGATTGGACGCGAGAGATCCGGTGCAACCGAGCGATGCACGTGCGGCATGAGATCGATGCCCTCGAACGAAGCACCGCCGGCATCGATATCCAGGGCGGATACCACGGTGGGCAGGACATCGATCAGGCGCGCCGGCTGTTCGATGCGGAGGGAGGCATCGATCCGTTCGGGCCAGCGAAGGATGAACGGAATCCTCACCTCCTCTTCGTAGGTGGTCCGGTTGTGGAACTGCCAGCCGTGATCGAAGAGCCCTTCCCCATGATCGGAAACGATCACGACGAGCGTATTCTCCCAATCTCGTGATTCCGAGAAGTAGTCGACGAGCTTTCCGATCGCCTCATCCGCGTAGCGCACATTCGCGTCGTAGCGCGCGATGATCTGCTCCCGGCGCGACATACCCGGGCCGATGAAGAAATCTTCGAACCGCTGCGGGCGGCGGTGCGGACCGTGTGGATCGAAGAGATGAATCCAAAGGAAGAGCGGCGATGCGGGCGCTTCGGTCTCGAGCCAGTCCAGCGCCGCATCGACCGTGGCGCTTCCGTCCCGATCGAACCCCCCCTCCACCCGAAGCTGCTCCCAGATCGGGTCGCGCACCCTGGAGGAGTCGACCGAAAATTCGTCATCGAAGTATTCGAATCCCTGCGCCATGCCGAAGCGCCGCGAGACGGGGTAGGAGCTGACGAAGGCGGCCGTCCGGTAGCCGTTGCGACCCAGGATTTCTGCCAGCGTCACGGCTTCTTCAGAAAGCGCGAGCCCGTTGCGCACCAGGCCCAGGCCCAGCGGCTCCTTCGAGGTGAAGAGCGCTGCGTGCGCGGGAGTGGTCGTTCCCATCGGGGCGTAGGCCACTTCGAACGCAGCTCCTTCGGCCGCCACGGCGTCGATGCGCGGCGTGGTGGCGCGGCTGTAGCCGTAGCTCCCGACGTGATCCGCACGCAGCGTGTCGACGACCACGAGCAGAACATCCGGCGGGCCCGCACCGCCCAAAGGGGAGCAGGCCGCGAACGGGAATGCCAGGAGCGCTGCGGCCACGCGGATTCTCACGACGCCGGACCGCGACGGCGGCTCCACACCACCATCCCCGCGAGACCGGCCAGGCTCACGGACGTCACGAGAGCACCAATGACGAAGCTCTTCGGGCGATAGACGAGTTCCAGCCGGATATCCGAGGCATCGACCGCCACCGCCAACAACCCGTCCCGCGCCAAGACCTCACCCGGCTCCACACCGTCCGCTCCGTAGCGCAGAAGGCGCCAGCCCGGAGCGTGATTCTGATTGACTACGACCGTACCCGCCCGCTCCGCCTTCACGTCGAGCACCAGTTGGTTCGGCGACCAGCTCCTGAAGTCGACGCGGCCCCCGGTCCCTTCCAGATACACCTCTCCCCGATAACCTCTTCCCCGAGGGAACGCCGCCCGAGAAGGAATCGGCACGACCTCGTAGCCGCGGGTGGATCCTCGGTTCGAGAGAAATGCCGGATACACGCCACTGAGTGTGCTGTAGAGCGGATTCGAATTCCGCCTCCGCCAGCCCCTCGCGTCGTATTCGGGCAGGGAGAGAATCTGGCGGAACTCGGCATCGCGGCGAACCGGGATCGGCTCGATGGGAAACGCCTCCCGGAACACCGGAGCGCTCACAAGAACCAGGTCCGTCAACATGGCCAATACCAGCGCCGCCGCGGCCAGCGTCCCCGCGGCGGCACTCGACGTCCAGCCCGCAACGCGGATCTGTACAGCCTCGACCCCGAAGCCGACGAAGACCGCAAAGACCAGGACGGCGACGATTCCGAAGCGCTGCGTCAAGCGCATGTTGTCCAGAACGGGCAGCTCGTGCAGCCCGCTCCAGAGGCTGATGGGCACCTGACTGCCCAACGTGGTCCACACGAAGAGCAGCAAGACGAGCAGCAACGGAGCCCGCCGGCGCGGCCCCCGGACCACTCCAAATAGGAATAGCACCAGCGCGAGGAGGCCCACGTAGAGGCCCTCGTGCATCCAGCCCAGAAATTCTCCGGGGCGGTCCGCGTAGGCGGACGCGAGTGTCTGACTCCGAGCGAAGAGCGCGTTCCCGAGCGCTTCGATCGTATAGCCGGTTTCTGCACTCGTTGTCCGAGGATGCTCGAGCATGAGTTCGACGACCGGCAGGAGCTTCACGGCTGAGACCAGAACCGTCAGACCGGCGATAGCTGCCAACGCCGCAGTGTGGCGAGCGACGGTCCCTTGACGCAAGACGAGGCAAGCTGCCGAGTAAAATGCAAAGAGCAGCACGGTCATTACGAACAAGTAGATGCCGCCCCCGAAGAACATGAGCACGAGCGCGAGACTCGCGGCGAGCGAATAGCGCAGATCTTCGATGGACTTCAGGTAGAAGAGAAAGGCCCAGGGCAGATACGCGACGTTGAGGGCCCAGGTGTGCCCGACGGTCATGTGGATCGCATACCAGCTGTTCAGAATGGCGACGAAGGCGGCGGCCAGGGCACCTAGACGACCGGCTCCCAGGTGACGCAGAAGGTGAAAGGCACCGAGCATGCCCACCACGAGGGAGAGCACGATCTCGAGCTTCAGGCCCACGACCTCGCCGAAGAGAAGCGTCAACGCGAAGGTCGGGGCGAGGACCCGCGATTCGGGATTCGCGAGGAGCGGAACGCCAGACCAGTTGTACGGATTCCAGAGCGGGAACTCAAAGTGCTCGAGGAGCGTGGCACGGGCAACGGCGTGATGGAACAGATGCTGGTCCCAGTCGAGGATCCCCCAATTGTGAAGCTCCGAAAGGACCGGCCCTGCAAGAACCAGCGCAACGGCACACAGCAGGAGGACGACACCGATCTCGGCGACGACCGGCCTGGAGCCAAGGGTGCTCAATGGGGTCTCGTCGGCCTCCGGTCGATGCAGCTAGAGGGATAGCCGATCGGGTTATGATGCCATAGGAGGACACGCACTTGGATCGCAGAATCGCGCTCGTCACCGGAGCCAGTCGTGGAATCGGCAAGGCCACCGCTCTGCGTCTCGCGGAAGCGGGGCTCGACGTGGCGATCACGGCGCGCACGCTCCGCGAGGGCGAGCGCTACGAGCACTCGTGGACGGTCAAGAGAAGCGATACGAGCGCCATGCCGGGAAGCCTCGAAATCACCGCTGCGGCGGTTGAAAAGCTGGGACGGCGGGCGCTTCCGGTTCGCATGGATCTCCTCGTTCCCGCGAGTATCGAGGCGGCCGTCGCCCGCACGCGGGAGGCCTTCGGGCGCATCGATGTGCTGATCAACAATGCGGTCACGACCGGTCCCGGGAGCCTCGACACATTCCTCGACACTCCGCTCGACGTCCTCGAGCGTTACCTGCGCGGCAACGTGCTGGCGGGTGCACAGCTCACGCGGCTGGTACTCCCCGAACTACTCGAACGCGAGAACGGCACCGTCCTCAACGTCACCTCGTATGCCGGCCAGTACGATCCCCCGGCACCCGCGGGCAGCGGCGGCTGGAGCTTCGCCTACGCGGCCTCGAAGGCCGCATTCCACCGGCTGGCCGGTGTGCTCGCTGTCGAGCACCGGGATTCCGGCGTGCGCTTCTTCAACCTCGACCCGGGCACCGTCGCCACGGAGATGATGCAGCGCAACCAGCAGGCACAGAATCTCGAAGACTTCGAAGCCGTTCCCATGGACGTACCCGCCGCCGCCATCACCTGGCTGGCCACGTCGCCCGAGGCCGCCGACCTGAACGGCCAGGTGCTCCACGCCTACAAGCTCTGCAAGACTCACGCGCTGGTTCCCGGCTGGCCCCCGGCTCGCTGAGGGGCACGCGTGCCCCTCAGCGGCTTCTCAGCGAGGTCGCCGCAACGAGAGGCAGGCGGCGAGCGCAAAGTTGAGCACCAGACCGACGACGCCGATGTGGATGCCAGCGAGGCGCTTCTCGCCGAGCAACGCACCGCCCACCGCGAGCAGGCTGCCCGCCAGGATGCCCACCAGAACGGGTCCGGCGCGCAGACCGCGCCAGTGGAGTGCGAGCAGGAAGGCTGGAACGCACTGGATGAGGAGCTCCATCTTCAGTTCGATCAGCCCCCAAAGCGTCACATCGCGGGCCACCAGTGCGAGACCCGCCATCGCGACCATTACGAAGGCGGCGATGCGCTTTCCCAGGCGCGTGGCGCCGGCGTCCCAGTGGGCCCGGCCGAGCAGGTCCTCGGCCAGCATCGAGCCGAGCGAGAGCAGCACCGAATCCGCCGTTGACATGATCGCGGCGAGCGCACCGAGGAACACGAGCACGGCCGCCACCAACGCGACCGGTCCGGCCGCGGCCCACTCCTCCAGGAGCCGGGGCATCACCGAATCCGCCTCGACCGCACCGAGGCCAGTAAAGCGCGGGATGGCGGCGAGACCGATCAGCGTGACGACCAGCGTCGTCGTGATCGGCATGAAAGTCATGAGCGCCATGGATCGTTGCAGCGTGCGGCCGCTCCGGGCTGCGTAGACGCGTTGGATCGCCTGGGGGTAGACGACGCTGGCGAGCCCCATCAAGACGATCGTGCTGAACCAGTTCGTCCTCTCCCGGGTGCTGGGTACCTCGATCGTCTCCGGCCGCACCGCAGCCACCGCCTCGCTCAGGGAGGCAAGCCCCCCAGCCTCGATGAGCAACCACCCGAGCAACGCCGAAAGACCCACCAACATCAGGATCGCCTGGCCGGCATCAGTCCACGCCACCGCACGCATGCCGCCCAGGGTCTCGTAGAACAACACGGTCGCCGCCAGCAGACAAACACCCAGCTCGTAGGAGACGATCCCGCCCGTCACGTGCTCCGCCATCACACCCATGGCCTTGAGTTGGGCGAAGAGAAAGTTCGCGAGGGCCACGATCATGAGGCCCGCCACGGCCAGACGCAGGGCGTTGCCGGCTGGCTCCGCTCCAAAGCGGTGACGCACCCAGTCACCCGGAGTCACGAAACCCTCCCGCACCGCGACGGGTCTCAGGCGTGGGACCAGCAGGTGAAAGGCCACCACGATCGACATCATGAAGCCCGTCGCCATGATCCAGGAGAAGCCGCGGCGATAGGCTTCTCCCGGGTAGCCCAACAGCGAGTTGCCGCTATAGGCGGTGGCATACAAGGTCAGGAAGAGCACGAAGACGCCGAGGTCCCGGCTTGCCAGGAAGTGATCCGCAGGGGAGTCATCGCGGCGCGCGCGGCGCGCCAATTCCGCGATTACGGCCAGGCCGGCCACGTAAGCGAGCAGGGCCGCGAAGCCCGCCTGGCCGAAGCTCACGTCCCGTCCTCGTCGATGTCGGTGAGCAGCCAGGCGGCGGCATTCAGCACCGCCACCGCGACATAGCACCCGATCGCCACGACGACCCAGTCGGGCAGGCCGAACACGCTGCCACCGGTCTCCCCGCCGCTCCGGTACCAGGGAACCGAGAGCACGTAGAGCCCTCCGATTCCCGCCAGGAGCATCCGGCGCAAGTAACGCTTCACGGCATCTCCTCCGGCGGCGGTGGTGCGAGACAGCCCGCGTCGTCGAACTCCGGCCGATTTACGCGGCGGCTCACCGGCGTGAACTCGAGTTCCGAGTCCGGACGCGGCAGGAGCAATGGCAGCAGCGCTGCCGCGTCCTTCCGGTCCCGGTCCAACCAGAGGTCCCAATGCTCGGAAGGCAGGATCGCGGGCATGCGGTCATGAACTGGAGCGAGGCGCGCGTTGGCTGGGACTGTGACCAGGGTACAGGTCTCGAGCCAGCTCCCTTCCTCGACGCGCCACCGCTCGTGCAGACCCGCAATGGCGAAGGGACTGCGATCCGGTCGTCGCACATGGTGCGGCTTGCGGGGACCCCGCGCCGCCGCGGCCCACTCGTAGAATCCGTCCGCCGGAACCAGGCAGCGCCGCTGACGGAACGCGTCGCGAAAGGAAGGCTTCTCCGCCACGGTTTCGCCGCGCGCGTTGATGAGTCTCGAACCGATCCGCGGGTCCTTCGCCCAGGGGGGCACAAGCCCCCAGCGGCGGAGCCGAATTTCGCGATCCCCGCCCGCGCGAGCGCATACGGTCGCAACGTCCTGAGTCGGCGCAATGTTGTAGCGCGGTGAGAGATCGGGCACCGAATCGAGTTCGAAGACGCGCGCGATCTCTTCCGGCGGCGAGGTGAGCGTGAACCGGCCGCACACGGCTATCGTCCCCTCCTGGCGGCTACAGTACCGCGTCCCCGCCATCCAGAGGAAATCGGAAGATCGCAGTGCCGAATCGCCTGCAGCAGACCAAATCGCTCCAACCCGCCGCCCTCCTCGCCGTGCGGAGCGCGATCGGCGGCGGGCTGATGGGACTGGCGAACCTGGTGCCCGGGATCAGCGGCGGCACCATGCTCCTGGCGGCCGGCGTCTACCCGGCTTTTATCGGTGCGATCGCCGAGGTGACGACGCTGCGCTTCCGGCCGCGCTCGCTACTGCTGCTGGCGAGTGTCGCCACCGCTGCCGGACTCACGATCCTGCTGCTGGCGGGCAGCGTGAAGAGCCTGGTCCAAGACCACCGCTGGATCATGTACAGCCTCTTCATCGGCCTCACGCTCGGAGGCGTACCGCTGCTGTGGCGCATGGCGCGCCCCGCGACACCCGGTCTGTTTGCCGCCGCCACCGTGTCGTTCGGCCTGATGGCCGTCATGGCGGCGACTTCGAGCGCCGGTGGCGGAGCGGACGAGCGCAGCCTCACGCTCGTCTTCCTCGCCGGCGTCGCCGCTTCTTCGGCAATGATCCTACCCGGAGTGAGCGGCGCTTACCTGCTGCTGCTCCTGGGACAATACGAGCCGATCCTCGAGACGATCGACCAGCTGCGGCGCGGTGTCGTGGGAGACGGTACCGCCGGACCGGACGTCGCGCTGATCCTCGACGCGATGTGGATCGTGGTTCCGCTCGGGCTCGGCATCGTGGTCGGTGTGGTCGGCGTGAGCAACCTGTTGCGCTGGCTTCTCGAGCGCGCGGAGAAGGCGACCCTCGGCGCGCTGCTCGGACTACTGCTCGGCGCGGTCGTGGGCTTGTGGCCCTTTACGGAGAGCCCGGATCCGACCCCCGGACAGTTCGGCGGTGCGACCGCTTTCGTCCTGGCCGGGTTCGCAACAACCGTCCTACTGGGGCGGCTTGGGGGGACTGGGGACGACGAAGGGTAGTCGGCTGCCCACCCCTTCCTCACCATCCTGTCGCGGCGACCGGCAAGCACCGCGCAACTCGGCACCCGAGCCACCCGGTCCGGCGCGCGAAGCTCCGTCGCAGCGCGAATTCGCACGGAACTTGCAACGTCAAAGGGATCATCCGTGTACGCGGAGGTCACCGGTGCCGCAGAATTGTCGACTCGTCCTGGTCCTGGTCGTGCTGGGACTCGCGCTGCCCGGCTGCTACTTCAGCCGCCGCGCCGCGGACGCGGACCGCACGCCAACGGTGGACACAGGCATGGGCGCAGCCGTGATCCTGCCCGGCGAGACGCTACCGAGCCTGCCGGGCGGGAACGCTGCCCCGGGCCACTCACGAACGACCCGCAGCGCAACTGAGGGAAGCGATGAAGCCAGCATCGGCTCTGCTCAACCCTCTACCGGAAACCTGACCCAGATCGGGGGCTCGGGTATCGACCAGAACCGCCACGAGTCCGGCAAGGAAGACCCGCTGATCTTCAAGTGGCTCACGGCACCGCTGGGGCTGCTCGCCGCACCCTTCGCTTGGGCAGCCGAAGCGGCCCGCGGCGAGCCCGAGCCCGGTCCGCCGGTGCCCCGCGCGCAAGCCCCGCGGGCCAAAGCACAGCCAGCCCCTCAAGACTACGACACCCAGAACATCCAGCGCATGGAGGAAGAACTGGCGCAGCGCGGTCCCCCGCGCCGGCCGTCCGCGAAGCCCGCCCACCGGCCGTCCGCGAAACCCGCCCACCGGCCGTCCGCGAAGCCCGCCCACCGGCCGTCCGCGAAGCCCGCCCACCTCTCGATCGCCGACGAACTCGCCGCACTGCAGCGCTCACCCGGCCCCCCCCAAGCCCCGGCACCCGCGGTGGAAGAGGCACCCGTCGAACGGCACATCGACCCCCGCGTCTCTGCAGCGCTGCGCGTTCAGAACACAGCGCCGCAGCAGGCTCCCGCCACCAGCCCGCCGCAGGATCCCGACCTGGCCGCGGACGGCATCGTCGATCGCGACGACGACGGTCGCATCGACCAGTGGATCTACAGGCACGATGGCCAGATCGTCCGCAAGCTACTCGACCAGGACTTCGACGGCCGGCCGGACACGACCCTGCACTACGACCCGCTGAGTCACCGGATCGCCCGCGTGGAAGAAGACAGCAACCGCGACGGCGACGTGGATACCTGGACGAGCTACCGCGAGGGTCAGATCCAGCGCCGCCGGGTGGACGGAAACGGAGACGCCGAAGTCGACACCTGGACCTACTACGAAGACGGCGAGATCACCCGCCACGAACAGGATTCGACGAGCGACGGTTTCCGCGACCGCATCGGTCACTACGTCAACGGCCGGCTGATCCGGGACCAACACGACACGAACGGCGACGGTCGACCCGACATCACGACCCACTACGACGCCCAGGAGCGCGTCGTGCGTCGCGAGGAGGATTCCGACGGCGACGGAGACATCGACGTCATCGTTCACTACGAAGACGGACGCCTGGCTCGCAAGGAGCTGCTGGGCGTTCCGACCACCGCAACGCCCTAGGAAGCGAGGACCCGACCGTGCCCCGGACGCCGACCCAAGGAGTGGCCTTCCTGCTCGGATTCGTCATCGCGCTGTGGCTGTCGCCGTTCCTGATCGGCGTGGCGCACGGCGACGCGGCGGAGTCGCGCTGGGGCGACGCCGAAGCCAGCCTGCTCGAGGCCGTCAACGCAGAGCGCGAGCGCATGCACCTCATCCCGTTGCTTCGAAATCGCGATCTCGATGCCGTGGCGCGCGCCCACAGCGCCGACATGGCGCGTCGCAACTACCTCTCGCACGTGAACCCCGAGGGCCTGAACCCGCTCGAACGCGTGCAGGAAGCGGGAATCGGGGGCTTGACATTAGTTGCAGAGAACGCCGGGCTGACCGACCGCAACGATCCCACGCTCGAGATCCTGCAGAGCTGGCTCACATCGCCCGAGCATCGCCGCAATCTTCACGCCCCCCCCTTCAACCGCACCGGTCTCGGCATCGTGCGCGCCGGCAATGGAACCTGGTACGTGACCCAGCTCTACGCCACGGTGCCGCGATGAGCCGAATGGAGCTGCAGCTCAGAAACCTCCAAAAGCTCGAATTCGCTTTGGATCTCGCCTCAAACTGCCGGATTTCAATGCACTCTCACGATTTCCTCCAGCGGGGGCTCCGGCTCTTCAGAACGGCTGCGCTGACCTGCCTACTCGGCGCACTTCCCGCCGCCGCGAGCATCACCGGGGTCTGCCCGGACGGCAGCATGTTCATCGTCAATCGAGAAGCCGACATCCCGTGCCCGGACGCAAAGCAGGTCGACCCCCACGACATGCCCCCCATCCGGCCCGCCTACCTGCCCCGCCCCCACGCCTGGCAGATCTTCCAGACACAGCAGGATCCCAACAACCCGTACAACCTGGTCGACCGCGCACGCGAAGTACGCGAGGCCGCGGCACCGCCGCCCCAAGAGAACCACCGACCCGCCCTGCCGCCGATTTCCGCCGCTCCCGAAACGACGACGCCGCCGCGGCTCGACGACGCCGAGCTACGTGACCTCGCGCTGATCGTCGGGTTGAGCCAGGACCGACTCCCCGCCGGCTTCGAGCCCGGTCCCCAGCGCGCGCTCCGCGTCGACTTCGCACACTCGCGGGCATTCGAGGCGCGGTTGCGCGAACACTTCACCGATCCCGCGCTGGGTCCGGTCGTGGTCTTCTCGGTGCGCGCCGAGGCAGCGAGCGATTTCCGGGCGAACTTCACCTTCGTGCAGGGGCATGTCGCGTACCACCCGGACCCCGGGGACTCGCAACAGCTCGGCATCCTCGCCGGAGCGCTGGGTACACTCGCCGACGGCGACCATCTGCTCGGATATCTGGTGCTTCCAGCGAAGGTCGACCTTTCCCAGCCCACCGATGTGTACTGGAACGACCGGCGGATCTCGGTCGCGCTGCTCCGCTAACTCCGGTCCCGCTCGCGCAGCAGAGCACGACGCTCCTTCACGGCGAGTTCGCGTGCGGCCCCTTTGCGCAGCCGTCCCAGCTTCAGTGGACCCATGCGCACACGCAGGAGGCGCACGACCGGATGGCCGAGCGCCTCGAGGGCACGGCGGATCTGGCGCTTGCGGCCCTCCTTGAGCGTGAGCGCAAAGCGCGAGGTGCGGCTGTCGGGGTCGTAACGGGGGCGCCCCACCCGTGCCGGCGCCGTCGTGCCGTCGTCGAGCTCCACTCCGACCGCGAGCTGGCGCAGGGCCGCCGCCGGGATACGTCCCTCCACCGTCACCCGGTACTCGCGCTCGCTTCCGTGCGACGGGTGGAGCAGTACCTGGGCCAGCGCGCCATCGTTGGTGAGGAGCACGAGCCCCTCGGTGTCGCGATCGAGTCGACCCACCGGGAACAGACGCACCGGGGGCGCGTCTTCGGGCAGCAGATCGAGAACGGTGCGGCGACCCTGCGGGTCGCTCGCCGTCGTGATCACGCCCCTCGGCTTGTGAACCAGCCAGTAGGCGAACGGTTCGCGCACGACCGGTACGCCGTCCACGGTCACGACATCCACATCCTCCTCAGCCGAGGCGCCCAGTTCGGCGACCTCGCCGTTCACGGCCACACGTCCCGCGCGCAACAGGCCCTCGGCGCCCCGCCGGGATGCGACCCCGGCGGCCGCCAGGAGCTTCTGGATCCGGACCCTACTCGGGACTCGGGGCGACCTGCTCTGGGACATCGGATGACGGCGCCGGATCGGCGTCTGTGTCGATGACCAGTGCGCCTTCGGGAGCCAGTTCCTGCAGGTCGCGGAGCGTTGGCAGATCCTCGAGGCTGGCGAGTTCGAAGACCTCGAGGAAGCGCTTCGAGGTCGCGTAGAGCAAGGGTCGTCCGGGAACGTCCCGGTGACCCGCGATGCGCACCAGCTTTCGCTCGATCAGACTGCGCAGGACCGCGCCCACGTCGACACCTCGAATGTGCTCGACCTCCGCGCGGGTTGCCGGCTGGCGGTAGGCGACCACTGCGAGAGTCTCGAGGGCCGGCTGGGACATTCGAAGCGGCCGCACTTTCAGCGTCTGCCGGAGGTAGGGCGCAAACTCGGGCAGACTGCGCAGCTGGTAACCCCCGGCCACCTCCGTGATCTCGAAGGCCCGGCCCTGCTTCACGTACTCTGTGTTCAGTTCGTCGATGAGTTGGCGCACTTCGGCCGGCTTGCAGTACGGGATGATGTCGGCGATGCGCGCGACCGAGATCGGGTCCGGGGAGCCCAAAACCAGAGCCTCGGCGATACGTCGTCTTTCGGTTCGATCCATGCTCTCTCCTACATCGAGCCCGCGATGCGCCCGCGCCAATTCGTGGCGGCGGCATCCTCGCCGCGCCGCAGGTGGATCGGCCCCTGCGGAACCCCATTGCCGTTCAAGCCCTGGAAGATCCGCAGCGCCTCGAGCCGCGTGAGTTCGAGGACGGCAAGGAACGTCGCCACGATCACAGCGCGGTGGACCAACTGGCCATCCTCAGCGGAGAGAACCGCGTCGAACTCGATGGTGTCCCGCGTGCCCATGGCCTCCATCACAGCGACCATGCGCTCCTGGACGGTCACGGTTTCGACCTCGATCTCATGGGGCGCGCCCGAGGGACCGGCCCGCCTCAGTGCGCTGCGGAAGGCCTCGACCAGTTCGAAGATGCTGATTTCAACCTCTCGCTCTGCTTCTGAAGGCCCGACGGGGCCCGGTGCACTCGCATCGAATACATCCCGGCCGAGCAGCCGCCTCTCGCCCAGTTCGCTGGCGACCTCCTTGAACCGCTGGTACTCGAGAAGCCGGGCCACCAGCTCGGCACGTGGGTCGACCTCCTCGCCCTCTTCGTCGCGTTCCACCGGCAGCAGCATGCGCGATTTGATCCACGCCAGGGTCGCCGCCATCAGCAGGTACTCGCCGGCGACGTCGAGGTCGAGATCGAACTCTCGCATCACCTCCAGGTACTCGAGGTATTGCTCGGCCACACGCGCAATGGGGATGTCGGTGATCTCCAGCTCGTTGATGCGGATCAGGTGGAGCAGCAGATCGAGCGGCCCTTCGAAAGCGTGGAGCTTCACGCCGTAGGGAGATACCGAGGTTGCGGTGTGCGGCGAGGCCGACGGTTCGGACGTAGTCATCCGGTCTCCATCAGGAACGGCCTGTCGGGGGGAAACGGCTCGAATCCAGTATGGACAATCCGGCGCGGCAACACCACCGCTCGGCTAGAACCGCACGGCGGTGAAGGTCCGCCCGGACCTGCTCCCCGGACCCCTCAGGACTTCGAACGGCTGCGCCGGGAGATCTCGTGGGCGAGAACAAGGGCTTCCTCACGTGTGCGAACCGAACCGTCGAGCCAAGCCACCCGCAGGCGCTCCAGCACGCGGCCGAGCACCGGACCCGTCAGGCCCATCGCCATGAGGTCGTCACCCGTCACGGGCACGCGGCGCCCCCGGTCCTCCACCGCCCAACGGGCGATCCGTCGGCGAGCCGCGGGCGGCGCCCAGGCGTGGAGCGCGAGCAGGCTTTCCTCATCGCAGCCGGACAGCAAGAGGTCCACCGCTCCGCGGCCGCGCGCCCGCTCCAGTGCCCGGAGCCAGGCGTCCCGGCGCCGCGGAAATTCTGAGATCCGCGTCGCCTGGTCTCCGCTGATCGCCAACCGCGCGAGCACGCGGCGGCGCAGCGGCGCCCGAAGCGGTGCGAGCCACGCCGCCATACCGGCGACCCAGACCCGGCGCTGGCCCGCCGGCCACGGCGGTTCGACGAGCGCTCGACCCAACCGCCGCAGCGGCGTCACGGCCCGACCATCGAGTTCCAGGCCCGGCTCGAGCGCCCCGAGCACGTGCCAGTCATGGAGGAGCCGCAGCGACCTCGCCGGATCTAGTCCCTGGCCGGCCGCGTCGCCGAAGAGCTTCACCCATTCGCGCCGCAGGCGGTCCCCGCTCACGGCTCCAAAGGCTCCGTCGCGCAACGCCGCCCGCAGGGCCGCGCGACTGTGCCGGCTCAAGGTGAAACCGAGCCGGGGCGCCAACCGCGCCGCACGCAGTGCGCGCGTCGGGTCGTCGTGGAAGCTACGAGCGTGCAAGATCCGCAGGCTCCGCGCCTCCAGGTCCTCGAGTCCGCCGGTCACATCGACGATGCCGACCCGACGCGCGCGGGCCGCAGCGGAGAGAGGGATCGCCAACGCATTGACGCTGAAGTCGCGCCGACGCAGGTCCTCTTCCAGCGTGCCCTCTTCGACCGTGGGAAGCGCCCCATCGCGCGCGTACTGTTCGCGGCGAACCGTGGCGAGATCCAGCGCTGCACCTGTGCCCTGAAGGGTGACCGTGCCGAAACGCTCATGAACGCGCACCCGAAGCTTTCCGGCGGACACCCGGTGCGCGAGTTCCGTCGCGTCCTCGCCCTTGTGCAACTCGACCGTCAGATCGACGTCGCGCAGCCGCCGCCCCATGAGCCAGTCGCGCACCGGGCCCCCGACCAGGTAGACGCGCTGCCGGCGCGTGTCGGCGCAGGCCAGCACCCGGCGCACAAGCTCGACCGAGGCCTCGGGAAGGGTCCGCAACAGATCGGTGAGAGCAGGGCTCCTCACCGGCCGCTGCGCCCGCGCGGATGCCGCGTCTCCACGGTCTGCCTCAGCCGCTTCTGGCTCACGTGGGTGTAAATCTGGGTCGTCGAGAGGTCCGCGTGGCCCAGCATGGTCTGAACCGCGCGCAGGTCTGCGCCTCCCTCGAGCAGATCCGTCGCGAAGGCGTGGCGCAGCACGTGGGGCGAGACCCGGTCCTGATCGATGCCCGCCCGGCGTGCGATGCCGCGCAGACGCACGAAGAAGTTCTGCCGGGTCATGGCCGTGCCACGCCGCGACAGGAAGACCGCATCGGATTCCCGTGTTTGAGCGCGCACGAACACCGGTCGCCCATCCGCCAGCCAGACTCCGGCGGCGGCCAGCGCCAACTCTCCCAGCGGCACGATGCGCTCGCGGTTCCCCTTGCCAACCACACGCACCAGACCGGCTCGCAGATCGAGGCCGGCCAACGACAGCCCCACCAACTCGCTCACCCGCAGCCCGCCCCCGTAGAGCACCTCGAGCATTGCCCGGTCGCGCAGGCCCAGTGGCGTGCCGGGCTCCACCGCCTCGATCAGCGCCGCGGTCTCGTCACTGCGCAGCAGGCGCGGCAGCGCGCGTTCGACACGCGGCAGATCGATGCCCTCGGTCGGATCTGAAGCGAGGACCCCCGTTGCACCCAGGTGCCGCAGGAAGCGACGCACCGCCACCAGCGCTCGCGCCCGACTGCGTACCCCGAGACCCTCGCGCTCGAGCCGCTCAATGAAGCCGATCACATGCTGACGGCGCAGCTGCGCGATACGGTGCACTCGAGCGGCCTCGAGATGTGCGCCGAAACGAAAAAGGTCGCGACCGTAGGCATCCACCGTGCGCGGTGCGAGACCTCGTTCAACCGAAGAAAACGCCAGGAAGCCCTCGATGGCGTCGACCCAGGGACTCGCGTCGCTAGTCGCCACCACCTTCCCCATCTAGCTGCACCACAGCGAACAGGTCACGGCGCAGAGCTTCGCGAGCGGCCGCGCTCTGGAGCTTCCGCGACTCGCGATCCTTCACATAGAAGGTGTCGGTCACCTGGTCCCCGATCTTTGCCGCCTTCGAGATGTAGATCTCGCAGCCATGCTCGGTGAGCGTGCGGGCCAGGTCGTGCAACAAACCGAGCCGGTCGTCCGCCGCCACGTCCACGATCGTGTAGAAGTCCGACTCGTCATTGGTCACGGCCACACTGGCCGGAATTCGACTCGGAACCCCCACGGTGCCTCCCCTGCGCACCCGACGGCTGAGCAACTGTTCAACCTCCACCTCACCGGTCAAGACCCGGCCGAGCGCCACCTCGAATTCCTCCCAGGCAAACCGTCGCTCATCGTCCCCGCCAGCCGGCGTAGAGACACGGTAGGTTTCCAGCGCCAGGCCTGTGCGCGTGGTGTAGACGTGGGCTCCCAGGATGTTGATGTCCTGAGCGGTGAGCGTGCCGGCCACGTTCGCAAAGAGCCCGGGGACGTCGAGAGCACAGAGAATCAACTCCGTGAAGCCACCCCGCATCTCTCGTCGCGCGGTTGCGAGCTTCAGATCGGGACCACTACCCAAAACGACCCGGGCGTGCCGTGCGATCTGCCGCGGCGAGTGGGCAATGAAATATCGCCGCGGCATCATGTCGAAGTAGTCTCGGACCCGCGCCTCCGAGAACCCCAGGGCCGCGAGTTCCGCCGCCGCCGCTTCAAGCCGGGTCTCCACACGCCGCTCGATCAGCTCAGTCGCTCGCCCCTCATCCGCCTCTCCCGTCTCGAGCAGTTCGGCGGTGCGCGCGAAGAGCTCCCGGAGCAATATGTGTTTCCAATCCGTCCAAGCCCTGTTCGATGCGGAACGCATATCCGCGAAGGTCACCAGATATAGGTTCCGCAGATTGGTGCGGTCGCCAACCATCCGGCTGAAATTGAGGATGAGCCGCGGGTCGGTGAGATCGCGACGCTGCGCCAGATAGGACATCCGCAGATGATTCCGAACGAGAAATAGAATCCGATCCGCACGCTCCCCAACCACGCCCAGACGCTCGAGGCAGAGCTTCGCCCGATCGACCCCCCGCTCGCAATGGTTGCCGCCGAACCCCTTGCCGATGTCGTGGAGCAGACAGCCCAGAAAGAGCACTGGGAGATCCTCACTGTTGCGCATCAGTTCGGTGAGTTCCGGAAGCCCCTGCTCATAAAGGCCCAGCCACAACCGACGCAGCTCCTCGACCAGAAAGATCGAATGAACATCGACTGTGTACGTGTGGTACATCACGTGCTGCCAGCGGCAGACGACGTGCTCCCACTCCGGGAGAAAGGCGCCCAGCAGTCCGATCTCATTCATCGTCATGAGCGAACGTGTCACCCGTCTCGGCGAAGCGAGAATCCGGAAAAAGGCTGCGCGCGCGCGCACGTCACACCGAAACTTGTCATCGATGAGATAGAGCTGCTCGCGAATCAGTCGCTGGGCCTTGCGCGTGAGGCCCACGTCCTCGTCCTGTGCAACGGCAAAAGCCTCCAGGAGGCGCACCGGGTCCTCGCGAAGCCCGCGGACATGCGGAATCTCGAGCTGTCCGTCGACCACACGGAAGCCTCCCTCCACTGCGCGCATCTTGCGTCGCCGCGGACCCAAAACCCGCTGACGGCACTGTTCGACAATGAGTGACGAGTGGTTCCGAATGGCGCGGGCATGCCGGTAGAAGTCGGACATGTACCGTTCCACCGGAAGCTCGGCACCCTCGATTTCCGCGTACCCGAAGGTTTGGGCAATTTTCTCCTGTAGTTCGAACGAAAGCTGATCGTTCTTCCGGCCGGAGAGCAGGTGCAACTCGTTGCGCGAGCGCCACAGGAAGTCCAGTCCGGCATTCAGGGCGTCGAACTCACGTTCGGTGAGAAGCCCCAGGTGGAGAAAGTCCTCACGGCTGCAGGCTCGGCTCTGCGTCACCTGCACCACCCACCACGCCATGTGATAGTCGCGCAGAGTTCCGGCACCCTCCTTGAGATTGGGCTGAAGCAGGTAGAGCGTGTCGCCAAACTGTGCGTGCCGCGCCTGGAGCACCTCGAGTTGCGTGTCGACGAACTTCCCCAGATTCGAGAAGAGCTTGGCGCGCACGCAAACCTGAAACTCGTGAAAAAGGACGCCGCTGCCCGCCAGGAAACGCGGGCCGAGAATGGCCGTGGCTACGGTCACGTCTCCCTTCGCAAGCGAGATCGTTTCGTCGATGGTCCGGGTAGACGCGCCAACGGCAAGATCCGCGTCCCAGAGCCAGAGCTGGACGCGTTCGGCCACGGCTGCAACGTGAGAGGAGAGCTTGTCCCGATACAGAAAGAGCAGGTCTACATCCGAGTGGATGCTCATCTCCTGGCGCGCATAGCCCCCAGCCGCCACGATGCAGAAACCCGCCGGCTCATCGCCGCCGCCGGCGAAATAGAACTCCTCCGCCAGGTCGAAGAGTCGCCGAACGAGCCGATCCATGAGATCGGAGTGAAGGCGGTTCACGGACGCACCGGACGCACCGGATCTGTGCAGCGTCTCCAGGTGGGTGCGCGCTGCCGCCAGGTAGTCGCGCACCGGACCTGAGACGTCCCCGGCAGCGGTATCGGGGCCCGGCGCCAGGTAGGAATCAATTCGCAGAGAAACGCTCACGAAGAGCCCGTCCGAGCCAGACGCGTATCCTGCTCGCCCTTGTACAAGACCAGGCCCTCGGCGATCTGGGTGGCCATGTCCTTCAGGTAGCCCTCGTCTCGCAGACGCTTCGCCTCGCCGCGGTGGGTCAGAAAGCCCACCTCGACCAGAATCGCCGGCATGTTCGAGAGAAAGAGCACGTAGAAGGGCCCCTTCTTGACCCCGAGGTCCTGGGGTCGCAGCTTGCGCGGCAGCCCGGTCACCACCTGTTTCTGCACGATCTGCGCCAGACGTCGGGACTGGGGCGAGACCTCCTCCATGTGGAGTTTTGCGAGCGTCTGCTGGAGGACGTTCACCTCGCCGCGCGGAATACCGTTTTCCCGCGCCGCGAGGTCCATGGCGTGCCGTTCATGGTTTTCGTCCAGATAGTAGGTCTCTACGCCGTGCACCGAGCGACGGCGAGCGGCGTTGGCGTGTACGGAAATGAAGACGTCCCCATCGGCAGACTCGGCGACCACCGTCCTCTCTTCCAGGCTGAGGTTCCGGTCGTCGCGCCGGGTGTAGATCACCCGGAAGCCCCGCTCCTCGAGTTCCTCACCGAGCGCCTTCGCGACCTGCAACGTCACATGTTTCTCGCGGATACCGCTGATCCCGATGGCGCCGGGATCGCGCCCCCCATGACCGGCGTCCACGACGACCGTCCGAACCGGCCGGAGCGCGGGCGGGAGCACACCGAGAGCGTCCTCCCCGGCACCGGGAGCAGAACCGCCGCGACGTCCGTACACGTCGACCACCACCCGGTGGGGATGCGTGAGGGTCAGAACCCGGTGACTCTCGTAGCGCTCGAGGTCGATCACCAGGCGCGTGCGGCGCAGCGTGTTCTGGCCGAGGCGAATGTTGCGCAACAGCCCATCCCCAACCTCGACACCATCCGAGAAGCGGCGTCCCACCCAGATCCCATCGAGATCCAGGAAGAGCCGCTCCGGGCGGCCAGCGTCCGCGGCAAGCTGGGTAACGCCCTCGGTGCGAACCGGCACGTCGAGTTCGACGACGACCCGCGTGTAGTCGTCGTAGGACCAGTGGCGCACCTCCACCACGTCGCCCAGACCGCGCGGACGCTCCACCGCGAGAAGCGCCACCGCGCAGACGGCCAGCAGCATGCCCCGCGCCCTCACGAGCCGTCTCCCAGACGCTTCCGTAGCCGTGCGACGAGCGCCAGCGCATCGATGGGTGTGATCCGATCCGCATCGGTATCGCGCAGTGTCTCGAGGACCTCGCGCTCCGCCACGGACCGCGCGTCGGCAGCTGCGAAGAGCCCCAGCTGCGGCTCCGCCGACGGCGCCTCCGGTGTGCCGGGGCGCTCGGCGAGTCGCGGGCGTCCAGCGGAATCGAACTCGCCCCCCTCCAGGTTCGCGAGGATCTCACGCGCCCGAGCCACGACCGCCGCCGGCAGGCCCGCGAGGCGTCCTACCTGGATGCCGTAGGAGCGGCTCGCACCCCCGGCAACGAGCCGGCGCAGGAAGATCACCTCCTCACCCCACTCGCGCGCCTCGAAGTGTGCGTTGCCGACGTGCGGCTTCGTGCGGGCCAGGTCGGTCAGTTCGTGGTAGTGGGTGGCAAACAGGGTGCGCGGGCGCAGGCCCGGCGCATCGTGCAGGTACTCGGCGACAGCCCAGGCAATCGAGAGGCCGTCGAACGTGCTCGTGCCGCGACCGATCTCGTCGAGAATCACGAGGCTCCGGTCGGACGCAAAGGACAGTATGTCCGCCGTCTCCCTCATCTCGACCATGAAGGTCGACTCGCCCGCCGCCAAGCGGTCACTGGCCCCCACCCGGGTGAAGATACGATCCACCACCCCGATCGCGGCCTGCTCGGCAGGAACGAAACTTCCAATCTGAGCGAGGAGCACGCTGAGCGCCACCTGGCGCAGGTAGGTGCTCTTGCCCGACATATTGGGACCCGTGAGTACGAGGATGGCCGTTTCGCTCGGGTCGAGTTCCGCATCGTTGGGTACGAACTCCTCGCCCCGGCCGACCAGGACGGACTCCACCACAGGGTGGCGCCCGCCGCGAATCTCGAGCCGTGCCGAGTCATCGACCTCGGGCCGCACCCAGGCGCCTTCCCGAGCCACCTCTGCCAGCGCAGCAAGCGTATCGAGGTTCCCCACTGCTTCGGCAGCCCGCCCTACCGGCTGGGCGAACTCGAGCGCGTGGCGCCGCACGTCCTCGAAGAGCGCGCGTTCGAGCGCTGCGGCGCGCGATCCGGCGCCGAGTACATTCTGCTCCATCTCGCGCAGTTCGGCTGTGGTAAAACGCTCCGCATTCGCCAGCGTCTGCTTGCGCTCGTAGTCTTCGGGCACCCGAGAGAGTTGCGCCTTCGTGACCTCGAGTGAATAACCGTGCACCGGGTGGGAGCGAATCTTCAGCGTCGCAATACCGGATCGCTCGCGCTCTCGCGCCTCCAGGCCCGCGATCCACTCGCGCCCCTTGCGCATCGCTTCGCGCAGCGCGTCGAGCTCACTGTGGTAGCCGTCGCGCACATAACCCGTCTCATTGGCCCCGCGCGATCCGCGCGCGATCGCCGGCGGGTCGTCGATGAGCGCCGCGCGAAGCGGTTCGGCTGCCTCGGGCACCGGCTCGGGAATTCGCAATAGCGCCGGCGCATCAGCGGGCACGAGTTCGGCATCGCCACCGCCGAAGGCCGAAGCCACGGCGGGCAGCGCCTCCAACGATTCGCGCAGACCCGCGAGATCGCGGGGCGTGGCACCAGGTCGCGCTGCCTTCGCGAATCGGCGCTCGAGGTCCCGCACCGATCTCAGGGCATCGCGCAACCGCGCACGCGGGCGGTCGCGCGCGGCGAGAAAGGCAACGGCCTCCTGACGCGCCGCAATCGACGCCGGGTCCAGCAGCGGGTAGGCAAGCCAGCGCGCGATTCGCCGTGCACCGAGCGGCGTCACGGTCCGATCGATACGGGCCAGCAGACTGTGGGCGCCGCCCCCATCCTCGAAATTGCGAAAGATCTCGAGGTGACGCCGTGTCGCTTCGTCGAGCACCATCGTGTCGCCGAGCGCGTACTTCCGCAGGCGTGCCACCTGGGCTAGCGCGAACGGCTGGTGAGATGCCACGTACGCAACGAGCGCGGCAGCGGCCCGCGAAGCCGGATCCCCGGCGCCGGCGCGAAGCCCTTCCGGAAGCGTCGGCGCAGTCGCGGGGTCGAAGCCAGCCGGGTCCACCAGCGTGAGCGCCGCCCCGGGCAACGTCGCCTGCAGACGCGCTCTGGCCGCCTCGGAGAGGTCGGCCGGCACCAATAGCTCTCGGGGCGCCGCGCGGAGCAGTTCGCCCCGGAGTGCCACCGGCAGCCCTTCTTCTGAAGGGCCGGACTCTGCCGTGGCCCGGAAGTCCCCCGTCGAGGCATCGAGCATCGCCAGACCCGCATCGGCACCGGGCAACAAAGCGGCCAGCCACAATTCGTCGCACGCTTCGATTCCCTGGGGATCACCGGCCAGCCCCGGCGTCACGACCTCCACCACCTCACGCTTCACCAGGCGCCCGCCCGCCGCCTTCGCATCCTCCACCTGCTCGCAGATGGCGACGCGGTGCCCCAGTTCGGTGAGCCGCGCCACGTACCCGTCTGCACTGTGCACGGGCACTCCGCACATCGACACGGCATCGCGCTTGCCCTTGTCCCGGGTGGTGAGCGCGATGTCGAGCAGCGGGGCCGCCATCTCCGCGTCGTGCAGGAACATCTCGTAGAAATCGCCCATGCGATAGAAGACGATCGCGTCTGGATGCTCCGCCTTGATGGCCAGGTACTGCCTCATCATCGGCGTCTCGCGCGCCGAGCGGCTCATTCGAGGGCCTCGACGGCCACTGGAAACAGAAGCTCGCGGTCGAGCACGTCGAGCAGTTCACCGTATTCCTTCAGCGCGTCGGCGTCCCGGTTCTCGGCCAGCAGCAGCCGGCCCAAGATGGTTCGGGCTTCCCGGTCGCCCGGACGTTCCGCGAGCGCGCGACGCAATTCCGTCTCCGCCTCCTCGGCATCGCCGCGCCCCGCCAGGTGCCGCGCCAGGGCGATCCGAGCCGGGCCGTCGTCCGCCCGCTCTTCGAGGATCTTCCGCACGAAGGCCTCGAACTCCCGCGGCTTCCCGAGCGCAGCGAACGTCGCCTCGAGCTGCGGGAACACGCGCGCCCCGGCCCGCGGATCGAGGGCCGGAACGCGCTTCCAGGCCGACAGCGCCGCCTTGGTGCGGCCCCGCTCTGCTTCGAGTTCGCCGAGCAGGATCCAGGCCCCGGCACAGCGTGCGTCCCGGCGCAGAGCCTGCTTGACTGCACGCCGCGCATCGGCACCGCGGCCCTCGGCTTGGGCGGCCTCGGCCATCTGTACGCGCAGGTCCGCCTCGGCGGGGCCCGAGTTACGCCGCTCCAGCTTCGCCAAGCGTCGCTCCAGCGCAATCGCGCGCTCGAAGTCACGCGATTCGGCTCGCAGACGGGCCAATCTGCGCAGCGCCTCGGAATGCTTCGGGTCCTGAGCTAGCAGATCCTCGTAGGACGCAATCGCCCGGCGCAGGAAGCCGCCCTGCCGAAAGTCCACCGCCAGATCGGCGAGGGCTGTGCGCCCGTAATCAGACGAAACATCGAGCCGCAGGAGCAGATTCTGATGGATTCGGATCGCCCGACCGATCTCCCCGCGTCCGCGAAGCAGACGGGCCAGCGCCAGGTACGGCACCACTGCGTGGGAGTCCGCACGACAGGCTGCGACGAGGAGCCTCTCCGCCTCGTCCCAGTCGCGCTCGAGAACCGCCAGCAGTGCCTCCGGCAATGCGGCGTCGACAGCACGCGGCGCGCGTGTACCCCCCCCAAACGCCCGCCTCAACCAGAGCACGGCGCTAGCCGCCCCTTTCCAGGCCATCGCGAGGCACTGCGGAGTCCTCGGCTTCCCCCCGCTCGCCGGCCTCCGACGCCAGCGGGAGGTTGCGGAGTTCGTGCAACTCGGTTTCCAGATCGCTGGCCGCCTTGCGATAGCGCCGCGCCATCAGACGAAGCTTTGCGCCGCGCAACATCGACGCGAGGCTCGCCAGCAGCAGGCCGCTCCCGAACGCGCTGAGCAGGACGATCCAGACTTCCACGCTCTCGACCCGGAACCACACGAAGTCGAGATCCACCGTCTGCTCGTTGTCTCTCACGAAGAGATGACCACTCACCACCAATGCCGCGATGAGTGCAAGCAGAAGAATTCGGCGAATCCAGTGCATCTCGCGTTGTCCGGGGTGCTAGCCGTTGTCCGGCTGCACCGCCTCCAACGGCACGCCGTCGACCATCTCCTTCAGCTCCTTACCCACCTTGAAGAACGGAGTGCGTTTCGCCGAGATCTGTACGGACTCGCCGGTCTTGGGATTCCGACCCTCCCGGGCCTCTCTCACCTTCACCTGGAAGCTGCCGAAGCCACGGATCTCGATCCGCTCCCCTTTCTTCAGCACCTGGCTCATCGAGTCAAAGATCGTGTTGACGACGATCTCCGTGTCCTTTTTCGAGATGTGCGGCGTCTTTTCGGCAACCGCTTCAATCAGGCCACTCTTCGTCATTCTTCATCGCCCTCCTCGGCCTTCTCAGCAAGCTTCTGGGACAACAGGTCCCCCAGAGTCGACTTCTGGCTCATCGACTGCTGAGCCGCCAGCTTCTTGAGAGCCGCGCGCTGCTCCTTGTCGTCGAGAGCACGAATCGAGAGCGAGATCTTCTGCTCCGTCGCATCGACCTTGGTGACCAGCGCGGTCACCTCCTGCCCCTCCTTCACGACGTCCGACGGGGCATCGACACGATCCGTGGACAGCTCCGAGCTGTAGATCAAACCCTCGATTCCATCTTCGAGCTTCACGAACGCGCCGAAGTCCGCCACGCTCGAAATCTCGCCGGTGATCTCCTCGCCAACCGGGTACTTGTTCTGGATCGCATCCCACGGATTCTCGGTGAGTTGTTTGATCCCCAGGGAGAACTTTTCGTTCTCCTTGTCGATCTTGAGTACCACCGCCTCCACCTCATCGCCCTTCTTGAACTTCTCGCGGGGATCCTTGATCTGCTCCGTCCACGAGATGTCCGAGACGTGCACGAGGCCGTCGATCCCCTCCTCGAGACCGAGAAAGACCCCGAAGTTGGTGATGTTGCGAACCTGACCCTTCACCTTGATTCCAACGGGGTAGGTCTCCTCGATCACCGTCCACGGGTTCGGCTCGATCTGCTTCATGCCCAGGGAGATCTTGCGCGCTCCGTCGTCGACATCGAGCACCACCGCCTCGGCGACGTCATCCACCGAGAGCACCTTCGACGGGTGCTTGATGCGCTTCGTCCAGGACATCTCCGAGACGTGGATCAGTCCCTCGATCCCGGGCTCGAGTTCGATAAAAGCGCCGTACTCGGCCAGCGAAACCACCTTTCCGCTGATCCGCTTGCCGATCGGGTAGCGGATGCCAGCCTCCACCCAGGGGTCTGGCTGGATCTGCTTGAGACCCAGGGACACCCGCTCGGATTCCGGATCGAACTTCAGGACCTTTACCTTGATCTCCTCGCCGACCTGGAACAACTCGTTCGGGTGGTTGATGCGTCCCCACGACATATCGGTGACGTGAAGCAGGCCGTCGATTCCGCCCAGGTCGATGAAGGCCCCGTAGTCCGTAACATTCTTGATCACTCCGTCGACGATCTGGCCCGGGGCCAGCGTCTTGAGTGTCTCGGTCCGGAGCTTCTGCCGCTCCGTTTCGAGCAGCGCCCGGCGGGACAGCACGATGTTGCTGCGCCGCTGGTTGAACTTGATGATCTTGAACCTGAGCTTCTGGCCCACCACGTTCTCGAGGTTGCGTACCGGCCGCAAGTCGACCTGCGAGCCCGGCAGGAATGCTTTCACGCCGATATCAACGGCCATCCCGCCCTTGACCCGCGACACCACGGTGCCCTCGACCGGTTCGCCCGCGTTGAAGGCGGCGCCAAGCTCATCCCACACCAGCAGGCGGTCGGCCTTCTCCTTGGACAACACCACCCGACCGCTCTGGTCCTCGGACTCCTCCACCAACACGCCCACGGTGTCACCGGGTTTGACGAGCAGGGTCCCATCGTCGTCCATGAACTCCCACGCAGCGACCAGCCCCTCGGACTTGAAGCCCACGTCGATCGTCACGTGGTCGTCGTCCACGGCCAGGACAGTTCCCTTGACCACCCCGCCCTCCTTGAAGCTGGTGGCGCTCTTGCCGAATAGTTCTGCGAAGCTCTCGCTCATTGGGTTTCTTCACTCTCCTGCGCCCCGCCCGGCTCCTGCGCCGTCGGGGATTCGTGTCCAATCGCGAGGGCGGCTCTCGCCCGCGCGAGGAGGCGCTCCAACGCCTCCGCGTCGTCGGCCTCGAGGGCGCTTTCCAGGCGCTCGAGGCTCCGGCGCACCGCTTGGAGCGGCGCACCCAGCGCCTTGCGGTTGCCGGTGAGAATATCGGCCCACAATTCTGGGTCACCGTGGGCAATGCGGGTGAAATCGCGAAACCCCGCGCCGCGCACAGCGGCGGCTCCATCGGGCGCTTTGTCGAGCGCAGCCGCAAAGCCGAACGCCAGCAGATGCGGCACGTGGCTCACCCAAGCCACCTCGGCATCGTGTTCCGCTGGCTCCCGGAAGACCACCGTCGCGCCCAGCGTTCGCCAGAATTCCGCAACGCGCTCAGTCGCTGCGGGATCCGCGTCTCCCATCACAACGCACGGCGCGTCTTCGAACAGGTCCGCACGCGCGTGATCGAAACCTTTGGCGTGGCTTCCGGCCATCGGGTGCGAGCCCACGTAGACCGGTCCCGGACCGAGTAGCCCCGGAAGGGTGTCGCAGAGCGGGCTTTTCACGCTGCCCACGTCGGTGACGACCGCCCCCGTGCCGAGCGCCGGCGCAACGCGGCGAAGCGTGTCTCCCATGGCAGAGACAGGCATCGCCAGGACCACCAGGTCCGCGCCCCGAGCCGCTACATCCACTTCTGCGATCTCGTCGACAGCGCCTTCCGCGAGCGCGCGCTCGCGAACATCGGCACGCCGCGTGGCGCCGACGACGCAATGGGCCGCGCCCCGACGCCGGGCGGCAAGCGCCACCGAGCCACCGAGTAGCCCGAGCCCGACCACCGCAAGACGCTCAACCGGCGGCGTCGATCCCGGTCCTCTCGGAGTCTCGACCCCCGACATCACCTCGCTCCCTCGCGGATCCGCCGCAGGCTCTTCACCAGCCGCTCGTTGTCCTCGGGGAGGCCCACACTGATCCGGATGTGGTCCGGCATTCCGAAACCATCGAGCGGGCGCACGATCACCCCCTCGTGCAGAAGTTTCTCGTAGACACCGGCCCCGGCCCGAGCGAGTACGAAGTTTGCGTCGCTGGGCCACACCTCGACACCCAGGGCGCGCAACTCCCGGCTCAGGTAGTCCACCCCCGAGACATTGAGACGCGTCAAGCGCTCGACGTATTCGGTGTCGTCGAGCGCCGCAAATGCCGCCACCTCGGCGAGCCTATTCACATTGAAGGGGTGCCGCGCCCGCTGCAGATAACCGGCCAACTCCTCGCCCGCCACACCGTAGCCGATACGCAGACCCGCCAGACCGGCGCCCTTCGAGAAGGTACGCAGCACGATCGTTGACGGGCGTCGACGCACCCAAGCGAGTGAATCCGGAAAGTCCTTGCGCCGTGCGAAGTCGGCGTAGGCCTCGTCCACCGCCAGCACCACGTCATCGGGAAGCGACTCCACGAAGCTGTCGAATGCAGCGGTGCCGACACTGGTCCCCGTCGGGTTGTTCGGATTGCAGACAATGACCAACCGCGTGCGCGCGTTGACCGCCGCCGCCATGGCTGGAAGATCGTGCACCAGGTCGCGGTCGAGCGGCACGGGTACCGCATTGGCGCCCATCCCTCCCACCACGACCGGATACATCGCGAACGAAGGCCACGCGTAGACGCACTCGTCTCCCGGGCCCAGCAGAACCTTGGCGAGCAGTTCCAGGACTTCGTCCGCACCGGCACCGAACACCAGTTGCTCGCCCGCGACGCCGAGCCGCGCAGCGAGCTTCCGACGCAACGCAAAGCTCGCGCCATCCGGGTAGCGGTGGATGTTGGCGATCTCTTTCCGGAGCGCCGCCAGCGCCTTGGGAGACGGCCCGAGCGGGCTCTCGTTCGACGCGAGCTTGATCGAACCCGACAAACCGAGTTCCCGCTCGAGTTCCTCAATGGGCTTGCCGGGGGCATAGGGCTCGAGCTTCCGAATGTGGGGCTTCACATGCCGTTCGATCGACACCGTCACTCCCGCCTGTCGGCGTGCGGAAAGGAGCCGAGCACGCGGTGGGAGTGGGCGACGCCACCCGCCACCTCTAGCGCCTCGGCGACACGCGGATCGGTTGCGTGCCCCTCCAACTCCATGAAGAAGAGGTACTCCCACGGCTTGTCCTTGATCGGGCGCAGGTGCAACGACGTGAGGTTCACGCCACGGCTTGCGAAGGGTTCGAGCAGGCGGTGAAGAGCACCGCTTTCGTCCTTGCGCAAAGTGAACACCGCCGACGTCCGCTCCGCATCTCCCCGCTCGGGCGGTTTGGTGCCGATCAGAACGAAGCGCGTCGTATTGTCCTGCCGATCCTCGATCGCCAACTCCACCGCACGCAGACCACAGTCCTGCCCGGCGATCCCGCCGGCTATGGCCGCGACCCCATCGTCCTCAGTGGCGAGTTGGGCGGCGGCCGCGGTACTCGGCGTCTCGACGCGCTCCACGCCGGGCAGATTCCGATCGAGCCAGCCCCGGCACTGCCCGAGCGGCTGCGGGTGCGAGGCCACCCGGTGCACGTCCGCCAGCCGGCCGCTGGTCGAGAGCAAGTCGTAGCTCACGGACAGCATGAACTCGCCGCAGAGCGTCCCGGCGAATCCCGGCAGCAAATCGTAGGTAGCCGTGACGATGCCCTCAGTCGTGTTCTCGATGGGAGCAACCCCGAGTTGGACGCGGCCGCGTTCGACGGCGGTGAAGACGTCGGCGATCGAGACCTGAGGCTCGAGCACCGCCTGGCGACCGAATATCTCGATCGCCGCCCGATGGGAGAATGTGCCCGCCGGACCCAGATAGGCGACGTGCACCACCTTCTCCAGCGCCCGCGTGCCCGACACGATCTCGCGGAAGACCGCTGCGATGGCCGCGTCGGGGAAGGGACCCTCGTTGCCGTCGCGAAGTCTGCGGACGATCTCGGCCTCACGCCCCGCCGAGTAGACAGCCCCGCCGCTTTCCCGCTTGAGACGACCCACGTCCTGCACCACGCGTGCGCGCCTGTTCAGGCACTCGAGGATCTCCACATCGACCTTGTCGATCTGCTCGCGCAGGTGCGCGAGTTCCCGGTCGGCGCCGCGATCCTCTGTTCGCCTCGACTGTCCCGGCTCCGCCATGAATCCGCCTGACTTCCCCGCGCTCCCGCTGCGGTCGAACACACGCCCCCTGCGCGGCTCCGATCCGAACGCGAGAAGTCCGCTAACCCCCTGAAATCGCTTGCGCAAGATACTAGAGGCCCATTGGACCCGCAAACCGCACTCTGCAATTTTGCATGGAATTGCGGGGAGTTATCGAGCCGCGGGACACCGTCGCCGAGCCTGCCGGTCTCCGTGAATTCAACCCTTTGGAATGACTGGGTTTTTCTCTAGATCCCGACCGCTGCGGCGTCAAGCCGCCGCCCGCATGGGTCGATGAGAGCAGGCTGGGAGCAAAGCATGTCCGAGTCCCTGCGGGCCGCTCGATCGGCCCGGAGCACCCCGGCCACCAAGGCCCTCCTCTTCGTCTGCTCATGCACCGTCCTGGCAGCACTGGCCGTCAGCTGGACTGCGGTGCAGGCGACTCGCGAGCATCTGCGCGGGGACCTGAACGCACGGCTCGAGGACAACCTGACCCGGGCCGCTGCTGCGGTTGAAGCGTGGCGCAATGAGCGCCACACCGCACGCCCGCTCGACGCACTCGAGCGCGCGGAACTCCGCGCGCTGCTCGATCGCGAGCGCAGCACGCAGACGCGCCTGCAGTTGGCGGACGCCGGCGGCTCCATCATCGCCACCAGCACCCACCCAGTCGAACCTGTCCCCATCCGAGTGCCTCCTGCAGCGCTTCACGGGGACGGAATGGGCGAGTACGCCGGCAGCGACGGGACACGGCTGGCCGTCCGCGCCCGCGCGCTGGCCCACGGCTGGTGGCTCGTGGCCGACGAGCCCGTCGCGCTCGCCTTCGCGCCGGTCACCCCAGTGAGTGTGCGCATTTTCACAGTCGACCTGGCGCTGCTCCTGCTATTCGGACTTCTCGCCCATCGCATCAACGCCGCCACAGGTCGGCCCCCCAAGGGCCTGCACGAGGCCGTAAACCGGGTTTTGAAGGAGCGCAACGCTGAACTCCAGCGGGCGAAAGAGACCTTCGAACAGCTCTCCATCACCGACGGGCTGACCCGGCTCCACAATCACCGCTTCTTCCAGGATCACCTGACCCGGGAGATCAAGCGCACGATGCGAATCGGGACACCGCTGTCCATGCTGCTGATCGACATCGATGACTTCAAGAGTCTGAACGACCGTTTCGGCCATGCTGCGGGCGACGAGATCCTCAGCAGCCTCGCACGCGTCATGAGCAAAGGCGTGCGCGACACCGACCTCCTGGCCCGTTACGGCGGAGAGGAGTTCGTAGTCCTCGCGACCGATACCGGCGTCGCCGGCAGCTACCAGTTGGCGGAAAAGATCCGCACAGTCGTGGCCGAAACTTCGTTTTTCCCGGACTCCGCATCGGCTCCGGCGCGGGTCACCGTATCGATCGGCGTGGCCCAATACCGAGGCAACCGCAAGGGGTTCTTTCAGGCCGCTGACGACGCCCTGTACCGGGCGAAGGATGAGGGGAAGAACTGCTGCATCTTCGTGGACGACGAGGACGACCTCGCCTAGCCTCGCCCACCGTGGCGAGACCCCGCGTGATCGGTCTCTCGGGCGGCATCGGCTCCGGCAAGTCGACCGTCGCCGAGTTTTTCGCCGGGCTGGGCGCCCGGGTAATCGACGCTGACGCGATCGTCCACGAGCTTCAGGCCCCGGGCTCCCCGATGCTCCATGAGATCGCCGAGGCCTTCGGACACGATCTGATCCGCGATGACAGGAGCCTCGATCGCGAGGAGCTCGGCGCCGTCGTCTTCCGCGACGAGGAGGCACGGCGGCGTCTGGGAGACATCGTTCACCCGGGCGTTCGGACCGAGATGGCACGCCGGCTGGCTGAGGCCCTGGAGAGCGGCGCTCCGGTGATCATCCTCGACATCCCGCTGCTCTTCGAGGGCGCGGCGGCGGGCGCGGACACGCACTCGGTATTCGGAGTCGACGCCACCGTGCTGGCCTGGGTACCGCGAGAGGTGCAGATCGAGCGAACCGTGGCCCGCGACGCGTGCAGCCGCGACGAAGCCGAGCGCCGCGTGGCGTCCCAGCTGCCGTTAGACGACAAGCGCGCCCTCGCCGACCACGTCATCGACAACTCGGGCCCCATCTCGGACACCCGGGCGGCCGTGGCACAGCTATTCGAGGTGCTTGCCCAGGTTGATAAGTTGTCTTGACAAATTGATGGAACGCGGCATCCTCGTCTGCGAGGAACCTCGCCGTGGCCGCCGCCCTCAATCCCCAGTCCCCCCTCCCCCTCTACCACCAGCTCGCGGACCTGCTGTTCCAGCGCATCCGCGCCGGCGAATACCCAGCGGGAACGCGAATCCCATCGGAGCCCGAGCTGGCGCGCACCTTCGGCATCGGCCGGCCCACCGTGCGCCACGCCACGGATCTCCTCGTTCGGCGCCAATGTCTCGAGCGACGGCGCGGCTCGGGCAGTTTCGTTGTCGAGCCGCCGGACCAGGTCGACCTCTTCTCGCTGGGTGGCACGCTCGCCTCTTTCGAACGCGGTGGAGTCGCCGCCCGCACCGCGCTCGTGCACCGCACACGGCGCATCCACGTGGATCCCGATCCCGAGAATCCTTTCTCGGGCCGAGACGCCTGGTTCCTGGCCCGGCTCTCACGAGTCCGGGGGAAACCGGTGCTCCTCGAGGAACTCACCCTGGATCTCGAATTCTTCCCCGGACTCGACCGACACTCGCTTGCCGGGCGCTCGCTGTCCCAACTGGTCCACGAGGTCTACCACCTGCGGCCCGAGGCTGCGGACCAGGACTTCCGCGTCATCCCGGCCGACGTGCAACGGGCCGAACGGCTCGCCTGCCCGGATCGGGAACCGTTACTGCTGGTCAAGCGCCGGCTCCACCTGCCCGGCGCGCGCAACGTGATCTTTTCGGAACTCTGGTGCCGCACCGACCAGCTCGTCTTCTCTCAGACGCTCTCTTCCCCGAGCCCAGGAGGGCTTCCCCATGCATGAGCGCGGGTATTACGGTGACTTTGGCGGGGCCTACATCCCCGAGATCCTCGTCGCGACCTTCGATGAGCTGACGCAGGCCTTCGAAGCAGCCCGGGCGGATCCCGACTTCTGGAGCGAGTACGAGGCCATCATGGGCAACTACTCGTGCCGGCCCACCCCACTCACCTTCGCGGAAAACCTCACGCGCCACTTCGGCGGTGCCCGCATCTACATCAAGCGCGAGGACCTGAACCACACCGGCGCCCACAAAGTGAATAACGTGATGGGCCAGGGCCTGCTCGTCCGACGCATGGGAAAAGGCCGGGTAATCGCTGAAACGGGAGCCGGCCAACACGGCGTGGCCACGGCGACCATGGCGGCGCGCTTCGGTCTCGAGTGCACGATCTACATGGGCGAGGTCGACGTCGAGCGCCAACGCCCGAACGTGTTCTGGATGGAGCGACTCGGCGCCGAGGTCGTCCCGGTAACCGAGGGTACCCGGATCCTGAAGGACGCGATCAACGAGGCGTTCCGGGACTGGGTCACGAACATGGACACCACGCATTACGTCCTCGGAACCGTCTGCGGACCCCACCCCTTCCCCGAAATGGTGACGTGGTTCCAGTCCATCGTGGGCCAGGAGACACGCCGCCAGGTGCGCGAACAGACGGGGCGCCTGCCTCAGAGCGTCTACGCCTGCGTGGGCGGCGGCTCGAACGCCATGGGTATTTTCAGCGGCTTTCTCGACGCTGCGGACGTCGAGTTGATCGGGGTCGAGGCGGCTGGGCGCGGCCTGGCAACGGGAGCTCACGCATCGCGCCTGGCGTCAGCGGATGCCAGTGTCGGAGTCGCGCAGGGCTACAAGACCTTCTTCCTCCAGGATGCCGACGGTCAGATGCGCGAGACCCACAGCATTGCCGCCGGCCTCGACTACGTGGGGGTCTCGCCGATCCTGGCCCACCTGAAGCAGACGGGGCGCGTCCGCTTCGAGTCGGCAACCGACGCAGAGGTCGTGGCCGCACTCTCGCTCGCGATGCGGCTCGAGGGCCTGATCCCGGCGCTCGAATCGTCCCACGCGTTCGCCCAGGCCTTCGAGGACGCGTCCACACTCTCGCCGGAGGACGTGATCGTGATCAACCAGTCTGGGCGCGGCGACAAGGACATCTTCACCGTGGCCGACGCGTTTGGCGACCCCGGGTGGCGGCAATTCATTCGCGAGAAGGCCGCGGAGTACGAAGATGCTTGAAGCCCATTTGCGTGCGCGCCTACGGGAGCGCGACATCCTGCTCATGACACACATCGTGCTCGGATACCCGAGCTTCGACGACTCGCGACGCGTCGTCGAAGCCATGGTCGAGGCCGGTGTAGACCTGGTGGAACTCCAGATCCCCTTTTCCGAGCCGATCGCAGACGGCCCGGTGATCCTGCGTGCGAACCAGCGCTCTCTCGAGGCTGGGGCCACGGTCGAGCGATGCCTTCGGTTCGCCGAGGAAGTCGCGTCGGCCTACGACATCCCCTTCCTGGTGATGAGCTACTTCAACATTCTCTACAAATTCGGGCTCGGAAATTTCACCCGGACTCTGGAATCCGCAGGCGTGCGGGGTGCGATCGTGCCCGACCTTCCCCCTGAAGAAGCGGGCGAGCACCTGTCGGCCATGCGCGAAGCACAACTAGACCCCATCTTCATCTATTCTCCCAACACCACCGACCAACGCATGCGCGATATCGCCCGGCACGCCGGCGGATTCGTCTACTGCGTAGCCCGAAAGGGTGTGACCGGCGCCGCGACGGAATTCTCCGCGGTACTCGACGCCTACCTGGCGCGCTGCCGATCCGCCACGTCGCTGCCGCTCGCACTGGGGTTCGGGGTGAAGCGACGCAGCGACGTCGAGTCGCTGCGCGGCAAGGCCGAGATCGCCGTGGTCGGCACCCAGACGATTCGCGTGATGGACGAGCACGGGGTGGAGGCCGTCGGCGACTTCATCAGCTCGCTGCGAACGTAGCTCAGTCCGCACTCTCGGCGGTGCGCACCGCCGCGATGAAAGCCGCCAGTTTCGCGGGATCCTTGCGGTGGGCATCCCGTTCGATGCCCGTAGCGACGTCGACGCCCCAGGGCAACACATCGCCCACGGCGGTGAGGGCATCGACCACGTTGGTCGGGTCGAGGCCACCCGCCAGGATCACGTCGTGGCCGCTCTCGATCAGCACGGCCGCGTCGGCCCAGTTCCAGGCCTTGCCCCGTCCGCTTCCCTCGGTCGGATTGTCGAGCAGAAGCAGGGTTCCCGGATACACGTCTGCGGCCTCCACGTCCGCCCCGCGCAAAGCCTTGATGACCGGGAGGTCGACCTCCTCGCAGTCCTCCTCACTCTCGTTGCCGTGGAACTGCACCCGCTCGAAGTCCACGCGACGCAAAACCCGGTTCACGTCCTCCAGGGGTGCATCTTGGAATACCGCCACACGCTCGATCTGCCCATCGACGGCGTCGGCGATGGCCTCTGCCGTCTTCAGGTCGACGCACCGCGGGCTGCCCGGCACGAAGTTGAGGCCGATCAATCCAGCACCTGCATCGACCGCGGCACGCGCGTCGTCGGGATCGACGACCCCACAGATCTTTATCCGAACGCTCACGTCCCTCCTCTCAGACGGTACAACGCTCCGGCAAGATCCGCCTCACGCATTAGCGACTCGCCCACCAGGAACGCCCGGGCACCGGAATCTCCGAGCCGCTCCACGTCCCGGGCGCTCAGGATCCCGCTTTCCGCCACCAGCACGACTCCTTCCGGCACACGGGGGGCCAGCCGTTCGGTCACGGCCAGATCGACTTCGAACGTCCGCAGGTCCCGGTTGTTTACACCGATCAGATCTGCGCCGATCTCGAGCGCCACGTCCAGTTCCGCCTCGTCGTGCACCTCGACCAAGACGTCCAGGAACAGCCGGACCGCGTGGTCGCGCAGGGCGGCCAGCCGCTCCGCGCAATCGGGTCCCGGAAACCCCGCGACGATCAAGAGCACCGCATCCGCTCCGCGCACGCGGGCCTCGTCGATCTGGAGCGCGTCGATGACGAAGTCCTTGCGCAAGAGCGGGAGCGCGACGGCGCCGCGAATCTTTTCCAGAAAGTCGACGTGCCCTCCGAAGTAGCGCTCGTCGGTGAGTACCGAGAGCGCGGCCGCTCCGCCTTCGGAGTAGGCTCTCGCACAGGCCACGGGCTCGAAGTCCGGCCGGATTTCTCCCCGACTCGGCGAGCGCCGCTTGATTTCGGCGATGACCCGGGGGAACTCGCCGTCGATGAGGGCCGAGCGGAAACCGCGGACAGGATCCGGCAAAGCCTCCGCGCGGCGGCCCAGCCCGCGGAACGCCTCGCCCCCGCGCACCCGTTCCAGCTCGGCGCGCTTGTGATCGAGGATTTCATCCAGGATCGTCACGCCCGGGTTGCCTTCAGCATGAGCTCGAGCTTGTCCCGTGCGCCGCCAGAATCGAGGCTCTCGGCCGCCCGCTCGATCCCCTCCTCCAGGCCGCCGACCGCTCCGCCAACCCACAGCGCCGCACCGGCGTTGAGCACTGTGACGTCCCGCCGGGCGCCGCGCTCCCCGTCGAGAACAGCGCGAACGATCTTCGCGTTCTCGAGGGCGTCGCCGCCCCGAAGCGCACCGGCCGTAGCCGTCGGGAGACCGAGCGCGTCGGGCTCGATCTCGAAGCGGCGCACCCCTGCACCGTCGCTCAGCGCCGCGAAACTCACAGCGGTAGTGGTGAGCTCGTCGAGCCCGTCCGAGCCATGCACCACGAGCGCCCGCTCCGCACCCAGCTCTGCAAGCGCCGCCGCCATCGGCTCGACCAGTTCCCGGGCATAGACTCCGACGAGCTGGTGTCGCACACCCGCCGGGTTGAGCAGGGGCCCCAGGCAGTTCATCAGCGTCCGCACCCCGAGTTCCTTTCGCACCGGGGCCACGTGAGCCATCACGGGATGCGCCACCCGGGCGAAGAAGAAAGCGATTCCCACCTCGGCAAGGATTGCGGCCGAACGCTCCACCGGGATGTCGATTTGCGCGCCGAGCGCCTCGAGCACGTCGGCACTCCCCGCGCGGCTCGAGGCGGCGCGATTGCCGTGCTTCGCCACCGGAAGGCCGGCACCGGCGACCACGAAGGCAGCCGTGGTCGAGATGTTGAACGTATCGGCGCCGTCTCCTCCGGTCCCGCAAGTGTCGACTGCTTGCGGGTGCGGACACGGTACCGTCACCGCAACCGCACGCAGTGCCCGCGCCACCGCTGCGATCTCACCGGCCGTCTCCCCCTTGCTGCGCAGCGCGACGAGCAAGGCCGCAATGCGAACGGGAGCGGCATGCCCCCCGGCGATCTCACCAAACGCCTCCTCGAGGACGCGGGCCGGGACCTCGCGTCCAGCCAGGGCGACCTCGATCGCCTCACCGAGACTCATGCGGACCGACTCCGCCGGCAGCGGTCCAGAAAGTTGCCGAGCAACTGTTTCCCGGCGCCGGTCATGATCGACTCGGGATGGAACTGCACTCCCTCGATGAAGCCATCTCCATGGCGAACCCCCATGATCTCTCCGTCGGCCGTGCGCGCCGTCACTTGCAGCTTCTCCGGAAGCGTCGCCTCGTCGATCACCAGCGAGTGGTAGCGAGTCGCCTCGAAGGGCGACGGCACGTCCGCGAACACCCCCACACCGTCGTGCTCGATCTCCGAGACCTTGCCGTGCATGATCGAACGCGCGCGCGCGATGCGCCCGCCAAAGGCGATCCCAATCGCCTGGTGGCCGAGGCAAACACCGAGAAGCGGCAGACCGCGCGCCGCGCACTCCCGCACCATCTCCACCGAGATCCCCGCGTCCTTCGGCTCTCCCGGGCCGGGGGAGACCACCACCCCCTCCGGATCACAACGGAGCAGGGTCGCGACGTCGGCCACGTCGTTTCGATGGACTTCCACATCCGCCCCGAGCTCTCCCAGATACTGCACGAGGTTGTACGTGAAAGAATCGTAGTTATCTATCATGAGCAGTCGCATCACCGCCGCCTAGTCGACCCCCTCGCGCGCGAGGTCAATCGCCTGCACCAACGCCCGCGCCTTGTTCTCGCACTCTTCGAACTCGAACTCGGGATCGGAGTCGGCCACGATTCCGGCACCCGTGCGCAGGTAGAGCTGGCCGTCCTTGACGAGCATGGTCCGGATCGCAATGGCCGTATCCATGTTGCCGGAATAATCCACGTAGCCCACGCAGCCACCGTAGAAGCCGCGACGCAGCGTCTCGAGTTCGTCGATGATCTCCATCGCCCGGACCTTGGGTGCTCCGGAAAGGGTGCCCGCCGGGAACGTGGCCCGCAGGATGTCGAGCCAGTCGAGCCCTTCGCGCAGACGGCCCTGGACGTTCGACACCAGGTGCATCAGGTGGGAATAGCGCTCCACCACGCCGTACTCGCTCACGTCGACTGTGCCAATCTCGACGATGCGGCCCACATCGTTGCGCCCGAGATCGACCAACATCAGGTGCTCGGCGTTCTCTTTTGGATCCGTGCAGAGTTCCCGCTCGAGCGCCCGATCCTCTTCCGGTGTCCGGCCGCGCCTCCGCGTGCCGGCGATGGGACGCAGGTCGACCCGTCCATCCTCGAGCCGAACCTGAACCTCCGGAGACGAACCGATCAACGTCGGCCCCTCGCAACGCAGGAAGAAGAGATACGGACTCGGGTTGATGCGCCGCAAGTGCCGGTAGATGGTGAACGGGTCCACCTGCAATGGGATCCGGTACTGCTGCGACAGCACGACCTGGAAGACATCGCCCGCCTCGATGTACTCCTTCGCGCGTTTGACGATCTCGTGGTAGGCCTCGCTTCCCATGCTTCGCTGGAGGTCCATGGGGGCCCGGATCAGTTCCCGCACGGGCTCGGCCTCCAACGGCTGGCGGATGCGGTGCACGACGGCATCGATCTCGGTGCACGCCTGGCGATAGAGCGCGCTGGCGTCGTCCCCGGGCTCTACGCTGACGTGGCGCACCACGAGCGCAACCTGGCGGTGGTTGTCGAAGGCCACGACGGTCTCGGGAAAGCCAAACCACAGGTCTGGCAACCCCACCTCGTCGGGATTGTCGTCGGGAAGGTTCTCGACGAAGCGGACCCAATCGTAGGCGACCATGCCCACGGCACCGCCCGAAAAGGGCGGCAACTCGACGCCATCGGGCACTGCCACACGCAGCGCCGCGAGGCGCTCGCGCAACACCTCGAGCGGATCGCCTGAAACGCGAATCCGCTCGGTATGGCCCCTCTCGCTCCACTCCACATCGGCGCCGCGGGCACGAAAGACCGCACGCACGCCGATTCCGATGAAGCTGAACCGGGCCCAGCGCTCGCCACCCTCAACCGATTCGAACAGGAAGCTCGTATGCCCATCGTCCAGGCGGCGAAACAGCGAGAGGGGGGTATCCAGGTCGGCGGGCACCTCGCGCACCACTGGAACGAGATTCGCGTCGCGCGCGATCTCTTCGAAGGCGTCTTGAGACGGGGAGAGCACCTGGGCCTCGGCCGGGATCCGTGAAAAAGCCTTGTGTTTCAGGTTGTTATCAAACGCCCCCAAAGGCGTCAAGCAACGAGCGGGGACCCGAAGACGACGGGGCGATGCTCCGGCGAGAATCGTCCCCCAAGCCCAGCAGGCTGTAGCTGAACGAGACGGAGGCTCCCCGGGATCTGCTCTGGCGCAGCACCACTCCGGCGGACCAGCAACCGCAGCGCGACACGTAATCGACAGACCCCACGTTCGCGAGCATCACGTTGCGCTCGAAGGAGTAGGCGATGCGGTAGCTCAAAGACCACTCACGGGTGATCGCCACGCGCGCGCCACCAGTCAACTGATTCACCGAGTCGAACTCCCCCGCGAATTCTTTGAAACGATGGTTCTGCTTCGGAAAGGCGGCAAAGACCTCGGGCACCTCGCGGATGTACCGGTAGTCGAGAAGGAACGAGTCTCCGCGATCGTCCTCCCAGTTGAATTCGAGCAGCCCCTCGACCAACTCCGCATCATCCATGTCGAAGCCGACGTTGAAGCGGCTCACGGCGCCGGGGAAGGGATACGCCCGCCCATCGAGGTAGAGCGTGCCGAATTTCGAGTTCTCGATGTCGTAGAGCCCCTGGACGACGAAGTCCGCGAGCAGTGCGGAGGGCCCGCCGAGGCCTGCCGGGGCGGCGTAGAAGCGGTTTCCCACGCCCAGCGTCACGACCTGGGCCTTGGGAATCCGATCCGCCCAATCGCGGGTCAGGTTGTCCAGGTCGAGTTCGCGCAGCCGGACCTGGGGCACCTCCGGCGCCGGTACCCAGAGAGGGTTGCCCGCCTGATTCGGAGCATCGACCCAGGCCCAACCGACGTGGGGCTCTACCAGATGAATCGCATTTCCCAGGCGGCCGCGAAAATGGGCGTCGAGATCCATCCGGCCCGTGAGGAATCCACGCCGTTTGGGCCCGAGGTGGTCGCTCTGGTAGAGCGTCTCCTGCCAGCCAACCTCAGGGGTGAATTCAACCACATCGGCGATGCGCAGCGGCAGCGCCAGCCGTGGGTGGAACAGGACCCGCTGGCCGCTGTCGGCGAGCAGTTCCCCTTCCTGGAAGACACCGTCGTCCTCGGTGCCACCCGAAGTCGCGTAATTGTCGAAGTCCGGATCCGGGACTCCCAGCGACGAACCCTCGCCATCGCGCCCCTGCTCCACATCGATCTCCGTCCCGCAGCCGGTCGCATCCGGGCGGCCGTTCTTGCAGGTGGGCAGTCCATCGACTCCGGTGTCCAGGAACCGCCCGTTGTCGGTAACGAGCAGTGCCGAGCTGTAGGCACGCTCGGGACGCTCCCGCTGTTGGAACCAGGCGGCTCGGACGTCGAGCGACGGAACGAGCCAGCGAAGCAGCGGCAACTCGGCCGCAAGCGTGTGGAACCGCCCCTCGGGCAGGCGGTTGAGAAGGAAGTCGTCCCGATCGGTGTCGGTCGGATTCTGGAGGTCGTTGGAATACTGGGCTCCCACCAGCCCACCGGCCACACCCGCTGGCCCAAAGTCCCCGCCCGCGAAGGCCTCGGCGGGCAGGAATCGCGCTTCGCGGTAGCGCGCCAGTCCGTCGAAATCGGTCGGGTAGGCGTTGTCCGAGGCAAAGGCGTAGCGGGACGCGAAGCGCACGTCGCCCGGCAGGAAGATCTCGTGCGTTCCGGTGGTCCCCCAGCGTCCCTTTTCGAAGGGTGTCCGGAGGCTATTGGGGTCGACGTCCTGATCGTAGAGACCCGACCCGAAGGCGCTGCCTTCCGAGCGCGCGCCGACCACGTAGTCGAGCGCGAGATCGCCTTTCGCCCCACGCTTCTGCAGCCAGCGCGGCGTGAACTTGAGGTTCACAGGATCTCCGGCGGCCCAGAAAATGGGGAGCCCGATATCCACACCGTTGCGTTCCGAGAGGTCGAAATTCGGAAAGAGCAGCCCCGACTGCCGCTCCGTCTTGAGCGGGTACATCATCCACGGCAACCACATCACCGGGACACCGAGAATTTCGACCGAAGTGTTGCGCGCGGTCCCGTAGCCCTCGATCTCGAGATCCGCCGCCTCGGCCCGAACCTCCCAGGGCTCCCGCGATTCCGGGTCCGGACAGCGGCACGCGGTAAAGCGGCCCTCCCGGAAGATGTAGGTGTCCTCACCGGTCTTGCGGACCTCGGCACCGCGCAGCTCCATCGGCGTGCGCTGGCCCACGAACTCGGCATCGAAGAGCACGCCTTCCAGCGTGTCGATGTCGAATTGCACGAACTCGGCATGCAGGATGTCGCTGCCGTCCGTGAACCGCGCACTGCCACTGGCTACGCCGCGGCGGGTGACACGGCTGTAGGCAATCCAGTCCGCCCGCAGCTCGCGCTTGCCCTGGCGGATCAGCACCTGCCCATCCGGCCCGCCCCGCGCCACGAAGAGCCTGCGCTTCGACTCGTACTCCAACGAGTCGGACTCGAGGTGGAACGGCTGGTCCGAACGCGGCTGCCGGAAGAGCTCCATCGGCCCGCCGCCGCCGGGAGCATCACCCTCCGCCGGAAGCGCCGTGCAAGTGGCGAGCGCGATCCCAAGAACCGCGAGTCGGCGCGAGCGCAACATCCCCGGACGGGGACGGTACCGACGCCCTCGCGGTACGTCTACTCTGCAGATTCCGAGCAGGGCGCAGGCCCCGGCTCGGGCAAGTCGAGACAGGCTGCGAGGGCTTCGAGATCCGGAACGCGGATGCCGTCTTCCGCGAGCTGGAGGAGCATCCGATCGAAGAGCTGGTGCAGGGCCCGGTGTGCCTCGAGCATCGAGATCCCCGCAGATTCGGCCAGCCGACGCAGCGTCGTGACCACGCGAAAGCCCGAACCCGGCTCATTCGACGCGGGCTGGGCCCGATACAACAGCGCCCGAACCACGGGGCCCAGCAGGTCGTCGGCTCCCAGGATGGCCAGACGCCGTTCGGCCTCGATCAACCGCGAGACCAGGACGCGGATCATCCGGATTGCGATCTCGGGCTGGGCCACACACATCGCCTCGAGAGTCTCGCGGTCGAGCTCGAGTACCCGGGTGGCTGTGACAGCCACGGCCCGAGTGCTGTACGGCCGGCCGGTCACCACCGCGAGTTCGCCGAAGAAATCGCCGGGGCCCAGGCGCGCCACAGTCCGGTGGCCGGCCTCGCCTTCCCGGATGAGCTCGATTTCCCCGGCGCGGATCACGTAGAGGTGGTCGCCGGGATCCCCTTGGTCGAAGACGGCCGTGCCCGGCTCTAGCGACCGCTCGTAGCAGCTGCGAGCTCGATGCCCCGTGTCATCGGTCCGCGCCAAGCTCTCGCCTCCCGAGAGGGGTTTCGACGCGTCGGCTCGGAGGCTTGAGCCGACTCCGGGGGCGGTGGACCGGCTGCTTCGGTGACGACCTCCTCGAGTTCGTCGTACTCGATTACGCCCGCGTGAATAGAATCGATGAAGCCATCGGGTGAAATGGCCACGAGCGAGGGAAAACCCAACGCGCCGAACTCGCGGGCCAGGGCCTCGTCTCCCATGACGATCGTGTACTCGACGCCGTACTCGCGCACCCAGGGCTCCACGACCTCGACACCATCGATGTCCACCGAGATCCCGAGTATCACCAGATCGTCCGCTCCCGCGTGGGCGGCCCACAGTTCGTTGAGCTCCGGCACCTGGTAGACGCAGGGTGGACACCAGGTGGCCCAGAAGTCGAGGAGCACCGTCTTCCCCCGCAAGGAGGAGAGCTGCACCGGATCGCCCCCGAGGTCGGGAAGGGTGAAGTCCGGCGCGGGCACCCGGGCTGCCTGCTCCGCGCGGGGCTCGGGCTGCGGGTCACCACAGGCGGCGGCGAGCAACAGCAGCGCCAGGGTCCACCGCGCCCTCACTGAAGCGCCCGTTCGGCGGACGTGATCCATTCGTTCATGAACGCAAATCGCGTGTTCAGCCACGACAGCCGGTCCGTGACGAGCAGGATCCCCACCCCCACCAGGACCATGCCCGACACCACCTCGAGCTTGCGGAAATGGCGCTTGATGCGCGCGAATCCCGTGAAGAAGGCGTCGAGACTCCAACCCGCCAGCAGAAACGGTACGGCGAGGCCCGCCGAGTAGATGGTGAGCAGGAGGGCGCCCTCACCGACCGAATCGCGCACCGCAGCCAGGCCGAGGATGGTTGCAAGAATCGGCCCGATGCAGGGTGACCAGCCGAGTGCAAAGGCCGCGCCGACCACAAACGAGGCCGTCGCGCCGTATTGGTTGACGCGAAGCTGGACGCGGGTGTCGCGATACAGCGCGGGGATCGGCGTGAGACCCGCGATATGGAGACCCAGCACGACCACCACCACTCCCATCAGCTGCGCAAAGCCAACCTCGAACCCGAAGACCGAGATGCTCCACGTGCGCACGACGTGGCCAACCGACACCGCTCCGATCCCGAGCGCAATGAAAACTGCCGAGAAACCGAGAACGAAGCCGACGCAGGATCGCATGACACGCCGCCGCCGCGCCCCGGCGCGAACGGCATCGCCGTCACTCTCCTGCATCTCCTCGACGGTGATCCCGGAGATCAGGGAAAGATACGCCGGCATGAGCGGCAGAACACACGGTGAAAGCACGGAGAGCAGCCCCGCGGCAAAGGCGAGATAGACCTGGGATCCGAGCTCCGACATCAGCGCACAGGGATAAGATCGCCGGTCTCGATGAACCGTGCCAGTCGGTGTCCCGAACTGCTGGAAATCCTACCAGCCAGACTCACCGGACGAGTTCGGCGACGGCGCCGCGTACTGGGGATCCGCGTCTCGTCCTATGAACTCGAGCGGCTCCTCCCCCTGGATATGCTGCGGCGTCACGACGTAGTCGCCCCGCACCGAGCGGTTCCAGATCGGTATCGCGACATCGTTGTCGCCGGCCGAGAACACCCACGCGACACCGCCAACCACGGCACCGCCAAGGGCGTACACCACCTTGACCGGTCCGTAGACCAGACTGCTGATCGCTGCCAGAGCGCCAAAACCCGCCTCGGCCGCCGTATCTTCAGCCATCGCCGCCCCCGGGGCCATCCCCAGAACAAGGACACCGACCATACCTGCGACATAACCTCGAACGATTCGATTCATGATTAACCTCCCACCCTTAAAGGGATCATGCCGCAGATCTAGAACAGGCGCTCGGAATCCAGGAGAATTGTTACCGGGCCGGCGTTGACCAGGTGAACATCCATCATCGCGCCGAATTTTCCTGTGACCACGGTCACCCCGAACTCTCGCGCTGCGGCGACAACGGCTGCCACCAGCGGTTCGGCCTGCTCGCCGGGAGCCGCACGCGCATAGGACGGACGCCGCCCCTGCCGCGCGTCCGCCAGGAGGGTGAACTGCGACACGACACCGAGCGTCCCTCCCGACTCCAGCAGGGAACGATTCATGCGGCCCGCGGCATCCGCAAAGATGCGCAGCTGCACCAGGCGCCTGGCGAGTTCCCGGGCGGCATCCTCCCCGTCCTCGCACGCCACACCCACGAGGGCCAGCAGACCCTCCCCCATCCGGCAGACCTCTTTCCCGGCCACGGTGACCCGCGCCGAACGCACCCGCTGGGCCACCGCCCGCAGCTACAGGCGCTCCTGGTCTGCAAACCGGCCGCAATAGGCGGCCTCGCCCTCCGTCCGAAGCAAGACCAGCTGGCACAGGCGAACGTCGGCGTGCACGCGCAGCGACCGGTTCGAGACGTTGCTCATCTCGAGCACCTGTCGGTTCGAAACACCCGGCTGCACGAAGGCCGAGGTCACGTGGATCATCAGGCCGAGTCGCGCGAAGCGGCTGCGTCCCTCGAGGAAACCGCACAGGTTCTGCGGCAACACGATTCGCTCCCGTGTGATGCCGTGAATCGTGACCCCCGGCTCTAGCACGAAGGGTTCCTCGAGCCGCCGAAGGCTCGTGTGGTCGCGGTAGTCCGCATCCTCGAACAGGTCGATCGGGCCGTGCGGACCGTCGAAGACCCGGATCTCGTCCCCGAGCGTCAGATCGACCGAAGCCGCGCCGAGACGATCCTCGGACCAGGGGTCGATCACCAGGCGCCCGGACTCGAGCTCGGCCAGGATCGCGTCGCGCGTCAGCACGCCCATTCGACTGCCATGATACCGTAGGCCCGTGCCGCACCCGTACCTCGAGCTGCCGTGCCCGCTGGTGATCGGGCATCGGGGCTGCGCCGGCGAAGCGCCGGAGAACACCCTGATCGCGTTCGAACTCGGCCTCGAGCGCGGCGCCCACATCCTCGAGAGCGACGTACACCTGACCCGCGACGGCGTACCCGTGTTGGTTCACGACGCCGTGGTCGACCGGGTCACCGAGGGTACCGGTGCCGTGTCCGACTTCGACCTCCACTCCCTGCAGGAGCTGGATGCCGGACACCGCTTCGAAACCGCTGCCGGGCACCCCTACCGCGGCTGCGGCTTGTCCATTCCCAGCCTCGAAGAGGCGCTCACGCGCTTTTCGCAGGCGCGCTTCAACCTGGAACTCAAGGCCGATCTCCCCGCGATCATCAGCCGCAGCGTCGACGTCGTGGAAGCTGCCGGTGCCGGCGAGCGCGTGCTCCTGGCAGCGGAGAACGACGCTTTGATGAACGCAATCCACCGGGAACTCGATGCCCGCCAAGTCCCCGCGGCACGGGGTGCGTCGGCTTCCGACGTCCTGGGGTTCTTGCGCGCCGCGCTCGACGGCAAGCCACCGCCACCCGGTCCGATGGCACTCCAGGTGCCGGCGGAGTTCCGCGACCGCCCGCTCGTCACTCCGGAATTCGTGGCCCACGCCCACCTGCACGGTCTGCACGTGCACGTGTGGACGATCAACGACCCGGTCGAAATGGATCGCTTCCTCGACCTCGGCGTCGACGGAATCATCACGGACCATCCCGCACTCCTCGCGCAGCGAATCGCCGCCCGCACTTGAGTGCCTCGCCTCATCTCGAAGCGGAGCGCATCCACCTGTTGGAAGCGGCCACGCGGGGGCCCGTATTGGACCTCGCGTGCGGGAGCGGCCGAAATGCGTGCCCGGCGGCGAACTGGGGTGCCCGGGTCGTTGGGATCGACCGGAGTGCAGAGCGCCTGGACGCGCTGCGGAGCGCAGCCCGCGCCGAGGGCCTACCGCTTCTGCCAGTCCGTGCCGACCTGGAGTCCCAACGCCAAATCCCTGTCCGGTCCGGGAGTTGTGGAGCAATCCTCGTGTTTCGCTTTCTCTCGCGACCGCTCGCGCCCGCAATCGTCGATGCCCTCGCTCCCGGTGGTCTGCTGCTCTATGAAACTTTCACGTTCCACCAGAAGAAACTGGGCTATGGACCTGAAAATCCGGCGTTTCTTCTAGAGGATGGAGAACTCCCGACCCTCTTCCCCGAGTTGAAGATCTTGGCCCACTGGGAGGGGGTTGAGGAACGCGGCGCGAAACCCGAAGCCGTCGCGCGCCTCACGGCGCGAAAGACCTAGCCTCTACAGTTCGCTTGCATCCAGCGCCACCACTCGCGTTCGGCTGGGCGGATCCCCGCGTCCCGAGCCCGTTGCTCGGCAGCCTCGCTGCGACCTGCAAGGCACAAGGCGTAGATTTCGAGGCGCAAGCGGGTGCGGTCTTGTGGTTTCTGTGCACGCGCGACCTCGAACCGGCCTGCCGCTGCGTCGAGGCGGCGCTCCGCGAGATCCCGACGACCGAGCAGCGCGGCGTAGTCGCGCGGCGGGGCGCCGGCAACGATCCGCCGCTCTGCGGCTTCCAGGTAATCGTCGTCGGCCCCCGAGAGCCAGAGGGCGGGGGTCCGGAGCTCGGTATCCCGAAGTGCCGCGTGCAGCCGGGCGAAGCTCGCGCGCAGCGAGCCCGGCCAATGCGCTTCGCGCACGGGCGATTCGAGGAGCGCCTGAGCGTCGAAGTAGTCGAGCGAAGCCTCGCGCAGCTCCGGGGGCCAGGCGGAGCGCACGAACGAACTCGTCGCAAAACGCCTGCGGGCGCGCTCCGGGTCGAGCCAACCGGCGAACGCCGACCTCGTCTCGACCAGTCCGGGAACCTGGTGGCCGAGCCGGCGCGGGCGATCGTCGACGAGCGGCTCTGCGCCTTGGGTCCAGCGCGCGAGCTGGGCCGAATCGGCCAGGAACGTCGCGCCGAGTTGCTCGGGGCGCTCGAGTCCGAGCCGGCGCAACTCGGCTGCATGCGGGGAGTCCCGCCAGAGGCGGCGGAAACTCTCCGCATCGCGAGACCAGCGCGCATTGCGCGAGCCGACCAGCATCCAGTCGTAGCCCGACCCGTTCCAGAGGCTGCAGTCGGGAAAGACCGAGCAGTAGGCCCGAACGATGCTTCGGGCCTCGCTGCGCGTCAGGTTGTGTACCGGAAGCCAATAGGTGTGCACACCGCCCTCGGCGAGCCGATCGCGCACCAGCGCAAAGTACTCGCGCGTATAGAGGTTCACGACCCCGGCGGCCTTGGGTGGGGGCGGCTCACCGGTGATCAGGTCGTAGCGCTCCGGCGTCACCTGCAGGAAATGCCGCCCATCTCCCACGTGCACCCGGAAGCGCGGATCCTCGAGCGGATCCTCGCCAGGCCTCGGGTAGATCAAGGGCGAGAGACCGAGAATCTCCCGCGAGAGGTCCACCACGTCGACCCGCTCTACACCGGGCGCTTCCGCCAGCGCCCGCGCGGTCGAACCGGCGCCGTAGCTGATCAGGAGAACGCGGCGCGGCGCCGGAAGCAGAGCGAGCGGCCAATAGACGTAGAGCTTCATGTAACGCCGAGCGCGGACAGTGGTTCCCGCCATGCTGTATCCGTCGGTGACCAGCCGGTGGTGAACGGGCTCCCCGTCCAGGTCGGTGCGAAGCAACAGCGACGTCTCGGTGCGCCCCTCGCGTACCGCCTCGAGAGTCGCCGTGCCCGGGGCGGCAAAGCGCTCGACCGGAAATCGCAAGTAGTGGCGGTCCATCTTTCCAAAGGGAAAGAACACGAATGAAGCCACGAGCACCGCCAGCGTCACCAGCCCACGCCCTCCCCCTCCCGCCGTCGCCGTCACCAGCAAGCCCACGAGTCCGTAGGAGACGGAGAGACCAAAGATCGACCGCTCCATCCCGAGAGCCGGGAGCAGCACGAAACCGGCCGCGATCGATCCCACGGCGGCACCGAGGGTATTGGCCAGGGTCAAGAGCCCGGCCGCCCGCGCATCCGGTGCCACTCGCTCGCGAAGCAACGCACCCATCAGCGGGAAGAGCACGCCGGAGAGCACCGACACCGGGAGCGTGAGAACGGCGGCGAGGCGCAGCAACGCAACGGGCTCGTAGAGAAGCGGCCCACCCGGCGCACCGACCCAGCGCGAGAAGTCCGCGTAGAGGATCACCACCAGCGAACCGGCGAGCCACGCGAGCGACGGGGCCCAAAGCACCGCGCGAGGGCGCCGGCGCAGCCACACCCCGCCGAGTCCTCCGCCGACCGCCAGCCCGGCCAAGACCGAAGCCAGCATCAGGGCGAACGCGAGGCTCCCGGTCGGGACGAACATGCGCAGGAACCGGAACCACACCACTTCAAGGGCAAGCAGCGACCCGCCGGCCAGGGCCGCCGCGAAGAGCAGGAACGCGGCACCCGACCGCAGCTGCGCGCGCTCGGAGCCGCCGGGTGCGAGCTGCGCATTGCGACCGGTCCGGCGCGCGACCCAGAGGGCCACACCGGCAGCGGCGCCGTTCAGGCCACCGGCGAATAGCGACGCACCGCGCACCCCGAATGCTCCGACAACAAAAGTCTCTACCGCCAATGCCCCTACCAACGCTCCCACCGTGTTCCACCCGTAGAGCACGCCGAGCACCGCCCCAAACGACGCGTCGCGCGACCGCACCGCGGTCACGAGCACGGGAAGCGTGGCGCCCATGGCCGTCGCCGGAACGAGCAACAATCCGAAAGCGATCCCGAAGCGCATCGCCGCGAGCCCGGTCGGAGCGTCCCCCAGGCTCCGCTCGAGCGGCGCGAGCATTCGCCCCAGGTCCGGCAGAGCCCCCACCAACGCAATGCCACCGATGGCGATCACCAACTCGAGCAGTGCGTAGACGAGCAACGGTCTCCGAAGCCGCGGACCCAAGGCGGCGACCAAGCCGCTGCCCAGCGCCAACCCCGCCATGAAACTCGCGAGCACCAGACTCGCCGCCGTGACGCCATTGCCGAACGCCAGACCCGCCTGGCGGAACCACAGCGCTTCGAAGATCAGGCCGGCGGATCCAGAGACAAAGAAGACGCCGCAGAGAACCCAGCGCGCGGAGCTCAACACCTGGCCCCCAGCCGCTCGAGAGCCCGGCCCGCGGAACTCAAGACTCGACCCCCAGCCGCTCGAGAGCCCGGCCCGCGGAACTCAAGACTCGACCCCCAGCCGCTCGAGGGCCCAGCGCGCGTGTTCCGCTAGGAGTGGGTCGTCGCCGGTGGCGTGGCGCTCGACCAACGGCCGCAACTCGGCGCGGCCACTATTCCCCGCCACGACCAGCGCATTTCGCACCAGGCCGCGGTACTTGGTGCGGCGCAGGGCCGTGCTGCGGGTAGCGCTGCGCCAGGCCTCCTCGTCGAGCGAGAGCACCCAGGCAACCGAGGGGACCTGCCATTCGGGGCGCGGAGCCAGGCGGGCGCGCAGGCCGAGTGGATCGGGAGGAACGCGGCGGCGCTCGCGCGTGTTCCACGGACATACCGCCTGGCAAGCATCACATCCAAAGCCCCAGTCGCCGTGGGCTTCGCGCAGCGCCTCGGGTATCGCACCCCGCGCCTCGATCGTGGTGTAGGAAATGCAACGGGTCGCATCGAGTACGTAGGGCTCGGGGAAGGCGCCGGTCGGACAGGCGTCGAGGCAGGCGCGGCAGCTCCCGCAGTGGTCGTCCACCGGTTCGTCCGGATCGAGTTCCAGGTCGGTCAATACGACTCCCAGGAAGAAATGGGAGCCGAGCCGCGGGTGGATCACGCAGGTGTTCTTCCCGACCCAGCCCAATCCCGCGCGCGCCGCCGCCGCACGCTCGAGGACGGGTCCGGTATCGATGTAGCCCCGCGTCCGGACCGGATGCTCCACGATCGCCTCGAGACCCGCCTCGAACGCGCGAAGGCGATCGAGCAACACGTCGTGGTAGTCATCTCCCCCCGCGTACCGGGCAACCCGAAACCGGGCCTCGTCCTCCCCGCGGTCTTCCCTTTCCGGGTCATGGACGAAGCCGACCACCACGATGCTCCGCGCTCCCGGCAGCACCCGGCGCGGGTCGACCCGCTCCGCTGCCCGGCGGGCGATGTAGTCCATCTCGCCGGCGTACCCCCGCGCGAGCCATTCGCGCACGAAGCGGGTAGCGGGCGAAGGCTCAGCAGGAGCCACACCCGCCAGGTCGAAGCCCACGGCCAGGGCGAGACCTTTGACTCTTTCCGTGAGGGCCTGCGGCACGGCCACGTCGCCGCACGCTACCCTCCCGCGAGCCGGGAGGCGAGGAGTACGAGTGAGCCGCGCGAGCTTTCCCAACGGGTTCCACTGGGGTGCGGCAACGGCCTCCCACCAGATCGAGGGCGCCTTCCGGGAGGACGGCAAGGGCGAATCGATCTGGGACCGCTTCAGCCACACCCCCGGTCGCGTGCAGGACGGCGACACCGGCGACATCGCATGCGATTCCTACCACCGGATCGCGGATGACGTGGCGCTCCTGCAAGCGATGCACCTCGACAGCTACCGCTTTTCCATCGCCTGGCCCCGCATCCTGCCCGAGGGAACGGGCCCCGTGAACGAAGCCGGCGTGGATTACTACCGGCGGCTGATCGACGCGCTGCTCGACGCCGGCATCCGCCCCCTCCCGACTCTCTACCACTGGGACCTTCCCCAGGCGCTCGAAGACCGGGGCGGCTGGCCCGAGCGGGACACGGCCGGGCGCTTCGCGGATTACGCCGACACATGCATGCGCGCTCTGGGGGACCGGGTCGATCACTGGATGATCCTCAACGAGCCCTCGATCTTCACCACGATGGGGTATCTGCTCGGGATCCACGCACCCGGGCGCCGGGACCTGGAAGCCTTTTTGCGCGCCTCCCACACGGTGAACCTCGCCCAGGCCGAGGCGTTCCGCGCCATGAAGGCCGTGCGGGCCGATGCGACGATTGGAACCGCCTTCAGCATGTCCCCCTGCGAGCCGGCTGGTGAAGCGGAGGACGATGCCGCCGCGGCCGAGCGCTGGCACGCGTTCGTGAACCTGTGGCACCTGGAGCCCGCGCTGCGCGGCCGCTATCCGGAAGCCTTCGCAGACGGGCTGCCCCTCGATCACATGGGGATTCGCGACGGTGATCTGGACCGGGTGAAAGCGCCCCTCGATTTCATCGGCATCAACCTCTACATGCGCACCCGGGTCACACACTCGGACACCGCGGGCTGGGGTATCCGCGCCCAACCGATCGGCATGGGCGGAGACGAGGGCCCGCGCACCGACTTCGGCTGGGAGGTCTGGCCGAAAGCACTCTGCGACATGGTGATGCGAATCACGCGCGACTACGACACCCCGGTAATCGAGATCACCGAAAACGGGTGCTCCTACGCAGACGGGCCGGACAAGGACGGCGTGATTCGCGATGGACGTCGCATCGCTTTTTTCCGCGGCTTCCTCTGCGAACTCGCCCGCGCCATCGAAGAAGGCGCCGACGTGCGTGGCTACCACGCCTGGACCCTCATGGACAACTTCGAGTGGGCAGCGGGCTACGCCCAGCGCTTCGGCCTGGCCTGGGTGGACTTCGACGATCCGAAGCGCCCGCGCACGCTGAAGGAATCTGGACGCTGGTACGGAAGCGTCGCGGAAGAAAACGGCTTCGAGACGTGAGGAGCCCATGGAAGAACACCTGCTGTTCGTGATCGCTGCGCCGCGCTCCGGCTCTACCCTGCTGGCCCGAATGCTGGGCGCCCACTCGCGGATCACTGCACCGGCCGAGTTGCACCTCCTGACACCCCTGGCACACCTGGGCTTCCACGAGCGCGTCGATGCGGCGCCCTACGATCCGATCATCACCCAGCGAGGCCTGCGCGAGATGGTCGCAGCGCTGCCCAACGGCGAGGCGGACTACCTCGCCGCCCTGCGCGCCTGCACGGACTCGATCTACGCGAAGCTGCTCGAGCCGAGCGGTTGTGACGTGCTGCTGGAGAAGACCCCGGCCTACGCGCTCGTCCTCGACTTTCTCACCCAACTCTACCCCCGCGCGCGATACGTCGTGCTGACGCGCAACCCGCTGGCCGTGTGGTCGTCGGTGGTGCAATCCTTCTTCGATGGCGACCACGAGGAGGCCGAGCGCGTCAGCCCCGGCCTCGGCCGCTTCGTACCCGCCATCGCGCGATTCCTGCGCGAACGCCCGGTCCCGATCCACCCCCTGCACTACGAGGATCTGGTGAGCGAACCCGATACGGCCGCACGCGCCCTATGCGATTTCGCGGGCCTCGCCTTCGAGCCGGGCGTGATCGACTACGGCGCAACATCCAACGGCCCGGCCGAAGCGGCAAAGGGGCTCGGAGACCCGATCACCGTGGCGAGAGAGACCCGGCCGACCACCCGCTCGATCGCGCGTTGGGCCGAGGACATGGCCGGAGACCCGGCCAAGCTGGAACAGGCCCGCCGGATCCTGGCGCACCTCACGGACGACGACCTCGAAACCTGGGGCTATCCCCGCGCCGAGTTGGAGGCAGAACTCGCGGCGATCCCGACCGGCGGGGCCCGGCAAGGCGGTCGCGGTACTTCCCGCTACACCCTCGAGCGCAAGCTCCTGGGGACGGTCCGCCGCCAGGTCCACCGTCGGAAGGGCTTGGCCGGTCTGGTGCGCAAGTGCCGCGAGGCGTGCGACCTTCTGCTACGGTGAATTCTCTGAGCGAACGTCCCGGAATCCTGCGGCGCTGCTGGCAATGGCTGGCAGAGACGACACGCCGCTACTTCGTCGCCGGCGTCGTCTTCTTCGCGCCGATCGGCATCACGATCTGGGCGATTGCTTCCATCGTCGTCTGGCTGGACAACCTGATCCTGCCCCACGTGCTGAAATGGCTCGTGCCCGGGATCGACGAACCCGTGCGCCTTCCGGTCCTCGGGATGCTCTTCACCTTCTTCGTGATCATCCTGCTCGGTGTCATCACTCGCCACCTGCTCGGGCCCGAGTTCGTCCGGGCCTGGGAGCGCCTGATGGCACGGGTCCCGATCGCCCGCAGCATCTACTCGGGTGTGAAGCAACTCATGGAGGCCATCTTCGGAACCGACCGAACGCCCCGCTTCAATCGCGTCGTCATGATCGAATACCCGCGCAAGGGAATCCGCGCACTGGCGTTCACCACCGGCCTGGCAAGCGGTGTCGTCCAGGACCGGACCGAAAAACAGATGATCAACTGCTTCCTGCCCACGACGCCCAACCCGACCTCCGGCTTCTACCTGCTCGTCCCCGAGGACGAGGTCTACGACACGGACCTCTCCGTCGAGGACGCGTTCAAGCTCGTGATGTCCGCTGGACTCGTGACGCCGGACGACGAGTCAGCACCCCCGCCCGATGACCCCGGCTCCCCCGGATAGCCGGTTCTCGGAAGCGCCCGCCGGAATCGCGGGGGGCATCACCCGGAACGGCTGCCGTGGTGATCCGTTTCCCGGACCCGGAATCCCCGCCTGCAGCGCACGAGTTGTAATCTACCTGCGTGCAGGTAGATTAAGGGTTTCGCCGACCCCTACCTCCAGCGGAGCGCCCGACCAACATGAGCCAGGGGCACCTCATGGGACTCGACCTCGGCGGCAGCGGCATCCGCTGCCTGCTCGTCGACATCGCGACGGGTGAGACCCAGACCGCGACGCGCCCGTGGACCCCGCATCCGGTGCCCGGCCTGCCATCCGCCGCCGAATACGACGCCGAAGCCACGTGGCGCGTCTTTGCGGACGTGACGCGCGAAGCCCTGGCGCGGGCCCGGCCGGAGCGCGTGCTCGGCATCGCAGCCAGCAGCGTGCGCCATGCGAGCGCCGTGCTCGACGCCGCCGGACGCGAGATCCTCGTCAGCTCCAATCGGGACGCACGCGGCGTCGCAGTGGCTTTCGAACTCGCCTCGACCCGCGGCGCAGCACTCCATCGCGAGACGGGCCATTGGCCCAACGCGGTGCAACCGGCCGCCCGTCTGCGTTGGATGCACACCGAACACCCCGACCTGCTCGACCGTTGCGCCGTCCACCTCTCCCTCAGCGATTGGATCGCGTTCCGCCTCTGCGGCGAGATCGCAACCGATGCCTCTCAGGCCAGCGAGACGGGCCTCCTGCGCATTGCCGAGTGTGAGTGGGCCGGGAACCTGGCAGACGCGCTGGAACTCCCGCGCACGTTGTTGCCGGAGTTGCGGGTCTCGGGCACGCGCCTGGGTGAACTCACGCCAGACGCCGCCGAGGCACTCGGATTGCCCGCCGGAACACCGGTGTGCGTCGGCGGTGCCGACACCCAGTGCGCACTGCTCGGCACGGGCGTCGTCGCTCCGGGAGAGCTCGGACTCGTCGCGGGCACCACCGCGCCCCTTCTCCAGGTGCAGGGCCAGCCAACGCTCGATGACGAAGGACGGCTCTGGGCCGTCCACCACACAGTGCCCGGACGCTGGGCACTCGAGAGCAATGCGGGGGCACTCGGGGAATCCCTCGAGTGGCTCGCCGGACTGCTCCACCCCGATGTGGACCACCCGGTGCTCCATCTCATGGCCGAAGCCTGGGCGGCCCCGGCGGGGAGCGCCGGACTCGTCTCGACCTTCGGCGCCGACCTGATGGATGCGCGACAAATGGTGCTCCCGGTGGGCAACCTCACGCTCAACCAGACGACGACCGCGGGGGACCGCGGCGCGCGCCGGCACCTGAGTCGCGCGGTCGTCGAGGGCATGGCCTTCGCAATCCGCGCCAACGCAGAGCAGATCACCCGCGTCACGGGTATCGAGAGCGAGACGCTCCGGGTAAGCGGTGGCGTCGCGCGCAACGCAGCGTTCACCCAGTTCCTGGCCGACGTGCTCGCGCGACCCGTGGAGGTCGCCGGTGACATCGGGTCGACCGCACTCGGCGCGGCGATCTGCGCAGGCGTCGGGGCCGGCGCCCTCGAGAGTCTGGAGCACGGAGCCAGGGCGCTCGTGAAGGTGACACGCACGCATACCCCCGACGCCACCCGCCGAGACGTCTACGCCGATCTCTACCCGGGCTGGCGATCCCTTCGGGACGAGCAGGCAACGGCGAATTCCCGCGCCTCGGGCTTTGCCATCCGCACGCTCGTCGCGGGCAGCGCGACCAACGCTGACGGGCCCTCCGATTTCCGCCCCCGAATTCTCGTTACCGCAGACCTCGACGAGGCGACTCTCGAAACGCTGCGCCGCTTCGGCGACGTGGAGCACGCGAGCTACCGCAAAGCCATGCGCCTTCTCACCGGCCCGAGCCTGGCGAAGGCACTGCGCGGCGTGCACGTCTTCGTCAGCGAGGTCGACGTCATCGACGCCCGCGCCCTGGTCGAGGCGAAGGACCTGCGCGTCATCGGCGTGTGCCGAGGCGACGCGGTGAACGTCGATCTCGAGGCGTGTGCCGCCCTCGGGATCCCGGTCTTTCACACGCCCGGCCGCAACGCCGACGCCGTCGCCGACCTCACGCTCGCGTTCCTGCTCGCGCTCGCACGCCGACTCCCGGCCGCCAACGCCTTTCTCCGCGAACCGGGCGGGACGGCCGGCGACATGGGCCGCATGGGCCGCGCCTTCGGTACGCTGCGGGGACACGAGCTCTGGCGCAAGAACGTGGGGCTCATCGGGCTCGGAGCCGTGGGACGCAAAGTGGTGGAGCGGCTGCGCCCCTTCGGTGCTCGCTGTCGGGTGCACGACCCGTTCTTGGATGCCGACGCGGTGCGCCTGGCGGGTGCCGAGCCCGCAGAACTCGACGCGCTGCTTGCCGAGAGCGATTTCGTCTCGCTTCACGCCGCCGTCACCGACGCTTCGCGCGGCCTGATCGGTACACGCGAACTCGGGCTCATGCGCGAGGGCGCCTGCTTGATAAACACGGCCCGTGCGGCCCTGGTCGACGAAGCCGCGCTGATAGAGGCTCTCCGCTCGGGCCACCTGGCCGGTGCGGCCCTCGACGTTTTTTCGGTTGAGCCCCCGGCCTGGGACGATCCGATCCTACAACTCGAGAACGTGATCGCGACGCCCCACGTCGGTGGCAACACTGCTGAGGTGAGTACTCACCAAGGGCAGATCGTGGCAGACGAAATCGGGCGACTCGCCCAAGGCGAGCGCGTGCGGCACGCTATCGGGACCGGGACACCCCCGGGCTTCGACTGGTCCCGGCCCCGGCCCGAGCCGGCACCGGAACTCGTCGAACGGCTCCGGGGTTCGGGCGCCCCGGCCGTGACTGACCTGCAGCGGGACACGAAGAAACCCGCGGCCGGTCCGGCGATCAGGCCCGAGCGGGAGAACCGCGCGGGACAGGAGGACGGCGACGTGCAGGAGATCCGCGAGGCCATGGAGCATGTGCTGGCGGCATTCGTCGAGCGAGCCGGCGATGACACGCAACTCGGCGCCTTCGCCGCCGACTCGGATCCAGTGACACTCCACTTTTCACTGACTGATCTGGGGATCGATCTCCACCTGGGCTGGCGGGATGGCGCCGTCTTCGCCGCGCTCGGAGCACCGCCCGATTCCGATGACGTGGTCAAGCTCGCGATGCGCGCCGACCTCTTCGACGGAATGCTCACGGGACGCAGCAACGCCATGCGGGCCGCCATGAACGGCGACCTCTCGTTCAGCGGGGACACCGCCAAGGCGATGACGCTCCAACAGATCAACGCGGACATGAGCCGGCTCTACCGGGATGCCCGGGAAGCGGTGGGTGACCCGGGGGACCTCAGCGCACTCCCCGATCCGAACGCAGCAGCGCACGCAGCGACGGGACCGAGCCCCGGCGGGGGCGACGACGTGCGCACCGAGATATGCCGAGTGATCGACGATCTCTACACGGCTCAACTCATCACGGCCACGGGCGGCAACGTCAGCGCTCGCGTCCCGGACGCACCCGACGAGGCATGGATCACGCCGAGCCAGCTCTTCAAGGGAGCCCTCAACCCGGAGATCCTGGTCCGCATCGGCACGGACGGAAAGGCGCTCGATGCGGGCGCGCGCTCGCCGTCGAGCGAGGCCTTGATGCACATGGCGGTCTTCGAAGCGAAGCCCGAGGCGCAGGCGGTGATCCACTGCCACGCACCCAACGCCACCGTACTCGTGAACAGCGACCTGCCCTTCCTGCCGGTCTCCACCGAAGCGGCCTTTTTCGTCGGTATCGGACGCATCCCCTTCGTGATGCCGGGAACTCGGGAACTGGCCGACGCCGTCGTTGCAGCGATGGGCGACGGCTGGGCCGTGCTGATGCGCAACCACGGACTGCTGGTTGCCGGACGGACGCTGCGCCGCGCCGCGGACATGGCGGAAATCATCGAACGCACCGCCCAGATCATCCTGGGCTGTCATGCGGTCGGCAAACAGCCGCCGGTCCTCCCGGACGAAGTAGTCGGAATGCTCGCGAAGTACGGCGACCTGATGGCTTGAGCGTCGCCGCGGGCCTCCCCGGGGCACGCCCTGTCGAGCTAGAACTCCCCCACCACAGGTGTCACGTCGATCACGTACATCTGGCGCTCGCCGGTCTCCAGGTCGAGGCGAAAGAGTCCGTCGTCCGGATGCAACGGCACGTCCCATTCTGGCTTCACTACACCCTGGTAGTTGTAGCCGGGACGCCGGAAGTAGCTCCGCTCGCAGTTGACACAGACTGCGGAGGTTCCAGCGGGGTGTACGGTGTAAATCGGGAACGGCAAGGCACGCGATGTCCCGTCCTCGATGTTTACGATACGTGAGACGAATCGGTCCCCCTCGCGGTCATTGAAGACGATGCGCGTCGAATAATCCGGGGGTAGCCATTGGAGCTGCGCCCCCTGTTGCCAGTTGTAGGCACGGGTCTCGGCGACCGGGTAGAACTTCCCTTCCTCGAGGGACCAATAGCCAATCTGCACCCGGTCTTCGGCACGGGGCATTCGCCGTTACTCGAACTCCGCCCGATGGCACAGCAGACGGTTTTCTTGACGGTCCAAGGGGGACTTCTCGTAGTAGCCGAAGAAGGGATGTCCGGGGCTCCGCGTCTAAAAAACCACCGGGCATTCACGCAGCTTCACGGCAGGCCTTCCATCGATTCGTCCAGCTTTCGAGCCAGTGCATCGAGGCCCACACGAAAATCGTTCGCCAGCGCGATCTGGTGCGAGCGCTCACCCATACGCCCGTCGTCCTCCAGGACTCTCGCGAGCGAGGCGGCAAGCGCGGGCACATCGCGACACGGAAACACCTCGCCGTTTCCTCCCTCTTCCACCAGACCCTCAATCGTGCCAATTCCGTCCGAACAGACCACGGGCATCCCGAGAAAAAGCGCTTCGGAGAGCGCCTTAGGCGACGGATCGCGGTTCGAGGCAAGAGAAAAGACATCTGCCGCGAGCATCGCCTCCACCACCGCGGATTGATTGAGAAAGCCCAGGAAAGAAACGCGCTTCTCGAGACCGAGATCGCGCACCTGCTGCTCGAGTTCGGCGCGCAGCGGCCCGTCGCCCACCAATGCGAGATGCAGGTCCCGCCGGCCCCGCAAGACCGGCTCGGCGAAACTGGCGATCAGGTCCTCAACGCATTTGTCCTCCGAGAATCGGACAACGCTGAGAACGATGCGTGCCGTCTGCGAAAGGCCATGGCGCCGGCGGAACTCCTCATTCGACGCAGCTCGGTCGCGGAGTTCGGCCAACATATCGTTGTCGACAGCACACGGCATCAAGAAGAGCCTCTCTCGCGATCCACCGCGTTGCAGGTGGTACTGCCGGTTGTCCTCCGAGCTGCAGGCGATGATGTCGCATTGGCGGAGGAAGAAGCCATGGAGGGGTACTTCAGGAAGTTCACAATGGGGCTGTCGTGCAACGTGCGACCCCGAAGCGAGCCCTCTCCCCGGTAGACCAGGAGAGCCCCACTGCGCTTGGCGGCCAGCAGAGCAATCCAGTTGCTGAACGTCAAGTAGCCGTGCACGAGAATCGCATCGTAGTGGCGCGCGCACAGGCGCTTGTACAGGCCCGGATTCACGCGATTGATCACCGGCGAAAAGCGAAACGGCGAAAGGTTCCGAATGAACTCGCTCTCGTAGCCGTCCAGGAGTGGCACGTCCCACTTCATCGGAGCGTTGAGGGTGGGGTCGATCGCACCGTCCACGCCGACCCGGTCCAGGAAGAGGACGTCGACGCAGAAGCGAGGGTGGCGCGCCATACCGCGCCAGAGACCCGCTTGATACTGGATCGGGTGCGGCGCAACAACAGCGATTTCGTGACGTTCCTTGCGCATTCCGTGCCCCCGCAAGGGGGCAAGCAAGAACGTAGTGGGGTAGACATCTCCGTCAACTCCCTTCCACGCCAGCGGAAGGCGATGACTGATCCCGCACCCCGCTTCGCTCTCCCCGGTGCGGTTCGCGAGGCTACGAGGCGCTATTGGGACGCCCACCCCATCTCGACAGATAGCGTGCCCCAGCAGCGCAGCAGCGTTCGATGTGATCTACGCGCGTTGGAAGCGCGACATGAACTCGAGACGACTCGCCTTTTCCTCGAGGATTGCGCGGGCGACCAGCACCGACACGTCGACCGCGGGAGAGGACGGCTTCAACCCGCTCTCCTACTTCTCGAACATCGCGGATATGAGGCAACTCTTCCACGGTCTCGACGGCTTCGAGTTCTACACGACCAACCCGCGGGGTTATCCATTTCGATTCCTTCACCATTTTATCGAGAAGCACTGGGGCTTCTTCCTGCAGGTAACGGCCCACAAGCCCCCTCGAGAGGCAGCTCCCGATCCCGGGAGCACGCAAGGCATGCTCGCCTCGACCTGATGGCCTTCGCGGTCGCTCGGAAGAACGGCCTGTGCAACCGCGCAAAGCGAGTAATCTCTCGCCCATGACCGCGCACCAACACGGCGCACACGGGACCGAGCGTCGTCTGGCCTGGGCGCTCGGCCTGGCGGCGACCTACATGGGGGCCGAGGCAGTCGGGGGCTGGTGGACAGGATCCCTGGCGCTGTTGGCCGACGCCGGTCACATGCTGGCCGACGTCTTCGCCCTGAGCCTCTCACTCCTGGCCGCGCGACTCGCACGGCGCCCGGCAGGCAGTCAGCAGACCTACGGCCATCACCGCACCGAGGTGCTGGCAGCGATGACGAACGGAATCCTGCTGGTGGGCGTGGCCTTCCTGGTGGTAAACGAGGCCCTGGATCGGATCGGAACCAGTCGCGACATCCTCGGCGGGCCGATGGTCGCGATCGCCACCGGCGGCCTGGCTGTGAACTTCGTCGGACTCTGGATCCTCCGGTCCGGCAGCCGCGAAAACCTCAATATCCGCGGCGCCTGGCTCCACGTGGCGTCCGACGCACTCGGAAGCATCGGAGCCATCACCGCCGGGATTCTCATCTGGGCCTTCGGTTGGACATGGGCGGACCCGGCTGCGTCCGTCCTGATCGCCACACTGATCGTGTATGCCTCGTGGACCCTCCTGCGCGAGGCCGTCGCTGTCCTGATGGAGTGGGCGCCGGCGCACGTCGAGGTCACGCAGGTCGAGGAGTCGATCCTCGGACTCGACGAAGTGTCGGCCGTGCACGATCTGCACGTCTGGACCATCAGCAGCGGCCGCATCGCGCTCTCCGGTCACGTGGTCTCGACGCCGGGGTGCAACCGCGACAAGCTGCTACAGGATGTGTCGGACCTGCTGCACGAGCGCTTTCAGATAGAGCACTCGACTATTCAGATCGAGACCGAAGATTTCGACGAGCCCGGCGGCGTGTGCTTCACTTGATCCCCCACCGGGGGATCTTTCGTGCCGATCCGGCAACCGCGCAAGACCAAGCTGATTGCCACCATCGGGCCGGCCTGCGATTCCCCTGAAATCCTGAAGGCCATGATCGGCGCGGGAATGAACGTGGCGCGCCTCAATTTCTCTCACGGCACGCATGAAGAGCACCACGAGCGTCTCGAGACGATCCGCAGCGTTTCGGCTGAACTCTCGGCGAATGTCGCCATCATGCTCGATACGAAGGGCGTAAAAATACGCACCGGCCTCCTCGAGGGCGGACGCGCCCTTCTCGCTGCGGATCGGCGCTTCGTCCTCTACACCGGCGAGCACCCCGGCAATAGCGAGGGTGTCTCCATCTCCCGGCCCGCCCTGGTGGAAGAGATCGAAGTCGGGTCCTCGGTGCTCCTGGACGACGGTGTGATCGAACTCCTCGTCACCGGGCTCAAAGCCGACTCGATCGAGTGCAAGGTGGTCCGCGGCGGGCAGCTCGAAGACCGCAAGGGCGTGAACCTCCCGGGCACTCGCCTCGATCCCGGTCCCATGAGCGTCGAGAACCGCGATGATCTTCTCTTCGCGGTCGCCCACGACATCGACTACATCGCCGCCTCTTTCGTCCGGTCGGCGCACGACGTGACGGAAATCCGGAAGCTGCTGGAAAACCACAACGCCCAGATCCCTGTGATCGCGAAGATCGAGCACCGAGAGGCGGTCGAGAACCTTCGGGAAATCGTCTCCGAAGCCAATGGCACGATGGTGGCGCGCGGGGACCTGGGCGTAGAGCTACCGGTCCATCAGGTCCCCCTCGTCCAGAAGCGGATCATCCGGACCACGGTGAGCAGCGGCAAGCCCGTGATCACCGCCACCCAGATGCTCGACTCGATGGAACGCAACCCGATCCCCACCCGCGCCGAGGTAACGGACGTGGCCAACGCGATCCTCGACGGCACATCGGCGGTGATGCTTTCGGGCGAAACAGCGACCGGTTCCTACCCGGTGGAGGCCGTGCGCACCATGGCCGCCACTGCCTTCGAAGCCGAGAGTTCACTCGACGAGTGGGGGCATCTGCAGAAGATACGCTCGGAGCCAACCCACGTGGTGACCGAGGCCGTGAGTCAGGCCGCCATCACGATGGCGAACCACCTGAAGGCAGCGGCCATCCTGACCCTCACGGAGACCGGCTTCACCTCCCGCGCGATCTCGAAGTACCGGCCCCGGTGCCCGATCATCGCCGTGACCAGCGCGGAGCGGGTCGTGCGCCGGCTCGCGCTCAACTGGGGCGTGACTGCTCTCATCTACGAGGGCGAACGCGACGACGACCAGATGTTGTCGTATGCCGCACGACGCGGTCTCGAGCTCGGCCTCATCAAACGCGGAGACATTCTCGTAGCCACCGCCGGCGTGAGCCGCCGTACCGGAAGCACGAACATGATCCGCGTGATCACCGCCGACGGCTGAGGCGACCCGACCCGCATGCCGCAGCCGCGGGCCCAGAGAACGAAGCGCCGCACGATCTGGCGCCGCGCACGCCGCTACGGAAAACGCACCTTCGCTGGAACCGCCGGGGCGCTAGCGCCTTCCCTCTACCGCGCCTGGATGGGGTTCGTGTGGCACACCAGCCGGCGCGTGGATCACGGGCTCGACGCCCTGCTCGCAGAGTGGGCCGGCAGTGGACGACTGGTACTCCTGATGTGGCACGAGGAGATCTTCGCTGCACCCTACGTCTACGCGCGCCTGGGGATCCGAGCGCACGTCCTGGTGAGCCGGAGCGGCATCGGAGAGTTCGCCGCGCGGATCTCGAAGGCTTGCGGACACGCGGTGTCGCGCGGCGGCAGCAGCCGCCGCGGCTCGCGCTTCCGGCCGACCGCGATCCGCGGTGCGATCCGCTGGATGCGCGAACGCGACGACGGCGTCTTCGCGACGCCCATCGACGGCTCCCACGGACCCCGCTACCGGATGAAACCGGGCAGCCTGCTCGTCGCAAGGGCCTGCGGTGCACGGGTCGTCTGCGTTCGCGTCTGGTTCCAGCGCTGCATCCGGCTCCCCACCTGGGACCGGGCGGTTCTGCCACTTCCCTTCGGAGAGATCCACACCTACGGCGGCGAACCCCGGCCGCTTCCCATCGACTCGGGAAACCGCGACGAGCTCGAGGCGTTCCGCGTCTCGAGCGAGCGCGAACTGGTCGACCTGACCGTGCGCAGCCACGCGGACACGGGAACCCCGGTGCCGGCGCGCCTGGCCGGGCCTCCCTCGAGCCCATCGGCCCCTCAGCGCCGCGCCGCGCACGCCGGACGGAAGAAGTCGACCCGGTCCCATTCGGCCTAGTTCCCGGGCGCCCCGGAACTGATACGGTTGCGCCCCGTGGCGCTGCGGGTCATTCACTTCGTGCCGTACTTTCCGCCGGATCGGATCGGCGGTGTCGGCGCCTTCGCGGCGCAGCTCCACGCGGGTCTACGCCAACGCGGCGTCGAGTCGATCGCGGTCACGCGCGGGCGCGGCCCCTCCGAGCCGGGCGTACACCGTATCGCGAAGGGCCGCCTCGGCTGGTTCTTCGGCACCCTCGCCTGGACGCGGCGCGCCGCCGCTTGCGACGTGGTCCACTGCCAATCGGGCGAGGCCCTGCCGGTCATGCTGGGCCTCCGGCTCTGGGCTGGCCGACGCGCGCGCATTCTCGCCACGTTCCACTCCGACACTCGCGGCATCGCACGCGCCAGTCGGCCCTACCGCCTGGCGGGACGGCGCTTCGGACCCTCCACTGCGCAAGGCCTGCTCGGTGCGGCAATCGCGGTTCTGCAGCATGCGGTCGATCGCGCCGGCCTGGCGTTGGCAGATGCAGTCAACACCGTAGCCCGCTCGAGCGCCCGCGATCTGCTCGGCCCCGAGCACGGCGCCCGCGCCCACGTGATCTACAACGGAGTGGCACCGGGCGGTGACGGTGAGGATGCACCGCCCGTTGAACTCATCTTCTCTGGCGTAGTCGCACACCACAAGCGAGTGCTCGCTCTTCCCTTCGTGCTGCGAGCCGTGCGTCGCGAGTTCCCCGCGGCTCGTCTGCGCATCGCCGGTTTCCGAGAGGAGGAGGCCCCGGAGCTCTTGGCGCTCCTTCGGGAGTTCGCGCTATTGGACGCCGTCGAATTCGTCGGTGTGCAGCCACCCGACCGGCTGGCCGCGCACCTGCGGGCGGCGCAGGTCGCACTCGTGCCCTCCGCCTACGAAGGACTCCCCTACGCGATCCTCGAGGCATTGCGCGAGGGAACCCCGGTGGTGGCCACCCGCGTAAGCGGACACCCCGAGGTGATCGATGACGGCGTACAGGGCTTCCTCGTGCCCGTGGACGATCCCGAAGCGCTCGCAGCGCGCTGTATCGAGATCCTGGGCGACCCGGAACTCGGACGACGCCTCGGCGCGGCCGGACGCGTGCGGGTCGAGGAACAATTCAACCTCGAACGCCAGATCGACGCGTATCTCGACCTGTACCACTCGCTCGCCGGAGAGAACTCGTGAAACGCTTCGCATTCCTGTCCGGAGAGAACTCGTGAAACGCTTCGCATTCCTGTCCGGAGAGAACTCGTGAAACGCTTCGCAT